>Ga0335085_10000768_pt1 | contig 81500 bp, 67 predicted proteins | sample Lox_Sample_45_FD_206712 | JGI IMG/M metagenome (GOLD analysis project Ga0335085, IMG submission 206712) | Soil microbial communities from Loxahatchee National Wildlife Refuge, Florida, United States - Lox_Sample_4.5 | ecosystem: Environmental > Terrestrial > Soil > Wetlands | place: USA... | reverse complement strand
AAATATGCTGAGGCAGAGGGTTATTTCTCTCGCGGTTTGCAGATCAACCTGAATGCCTTTGGGGAAAACAGCACGCAGACGTCGGAAAGTCTCCGGGCGATGGCCGGCCTTTATGAATTGCAGCAGCAGTGGGCGAAAGCGGAGCCATATCTGGTGCGAGCTGTGAAAGGGAGTGAGATTGCCGCGGGTCCGGATGACAATATGACGCTGGTACCGCTGTGGGGACTCTGTGATTTGTATGACCGATGGGGCAAGCCGGAGAAATCGCAGCCGTGCTGGCATCGGGCAACAGGCATCATGGAGAAGGCGGAGGGGCAGAATAGCCCGGCGCTGAAGGACTCTCTGATGAGCGAGGCCAATGCGCTGCGGAAGCTGGGACGGAATGACGAAGCGCAGAAGCTGGAAGAGCGAGTGGTGGATATTCAGAAGACGGCAGCGCAGTAACTCGACAAGTCTTGGGGCGTTCACTGCAATGTTCCTGCCAGTGGCGAGGCAGGTGCAGGTTGGTGAGATTTTGTTTGATGGAACAAGAAGACCCTCTCCCCGGTCATCGGGGAGAGGGTGTTGCTGTCGAAACGTGTTTTAGTCGTCGTCGTCGTCCGCTTTGTCGGGTGCTGGATTGTTAAATTCGCTGGGCGGGCGAACGGTTTTCTCGCCGGGATAGGGCCGCCTAAACCCGGTGGTCAGGTACCAGTTCAAGTGGTTGACAGTGTCCGGGTCTTCGGAGTCGGGCTTGGTGAGTTTGCCGGCGAAGATTTCCGCCTTCTTCTGGAGCCAAGCCTTCCTCAGCGCCGCCACCTGAGGGCTTTCCGTTGTGGGGGCTGCACTGGCTGTAACACCATCATCCAGGGGAACCTGGTTCTTCACATGCGTCCACGGCTTGAAGTTGGCTGCGGGGGGCGTCCCCTTAACGAAAGCCGTTCTCATCGGTGAAGCCACCAGGTCGAACTGGTTCATGGGCGGAAGACCGAGGATTTGCTCGATCGTCCGGGTCATGTTGACCTGCGTGTAGTAGGTGTGGTCGGTAGGTCCGTTCTGCACGACGTACGGGCTGACGATATAGCCTGGGCTGCGGTGACCGTCGACGTGGTCGACGCCGTTCTGCGCGTCGTCTTCCTCGATGAAGATCGCCGAGGAGGACCACACCTTGCTGTGGCTGATGTAGTCGATGATGCGCCCAATGGCCAAGTCGTTGTCAGCCTGTTCGGCGTCCGGAGTCGGCGGGCCTCCGGTGTGGTCATCGATTACCCACAGGATGCTCAACGCGGGTACCGAGCCAGCCGTGAGGTCTCTCTTGAAGTCCTGCACCCACAAATCAACCCGGAACTGGTCGGGAATGCCCAGATCGAACTGTGGGAAGTTCTTGACGAGATGCTGATAGACGGCCGGGACAGAGGACTCTGCCTGGACCGTGTTCTGATGATAGAGCGTCGTCTCGCCCGCGACCCCGGGTGGTGCGCAACCAGGCCCTCCCTCGAAGCACTGAGAGTCGGCGTAAAATTCACTCCAACTCGGTTCGCTGGTCGACCCGTTCGGCTGCAGGAAGAAATCATTCTCGACGTATTCGCCGTAGATCTTCACGGTTTGACCAGCGGCAGCGGCTTCCGAGAACAGGAAGCCCTTTTTCTGATACGCGAGTGCATCGCCAGCGTTTCCGCCTGGATAGCTGCGATTCCAGTCAGGCGACTGGATGTCGTCGGCGTAGGGCGCCATAGCCTCAGCGATCCACTGGTGACCGTCCGCCGACTGGCGGCTCGGGTTGTAGAAATTGTCCAAGAGAGGAAAGCGCTTGACGAGCTTGTGCACGTTCGGCGTGTCCTTACCGCCGAACACCGCGAGCGAGGGGTCACCATTGCCGGCGGCCACGTCGCCCAGGATCTGATCATAGGTGCGGTTTTCACGGATGATCAGGAACACGTGTTTAATCAGCGACGGATCGCCGACCTTGGCCGGGATTGCAACCGGCTTGGCATGCGGGCTGCCCCCGGAGGCAGACTTGATATTTTGCGTAAGATCCCAGTGGTTGTTCTCGAAAACCTGCTTCGTCATCGCCATCAACGTCCCGCTATCCGGCACAGGGACGATGCTGACGGTGCCATTGTCCTGGTGGGTGTTGTAGCTGGTGACACCGTAGTCGGTCTCGAACGAGTAACGCGTTCCGATGCCCTTGTCGTTGGCAACGAGAAGCACACTTGCGGCCTTGTCGAGCACGACTGAACTAGGCGCATAGGCTACCGGAATCATGCCCAGGACGGGCTTGGTTGCACGCCTGCTGAGATCGACAACGGCAATGGCATTCGCATTGTAGAGTGCTACATAGGCAATGCCGTGCTGGGTGTCGACAGCGATCGAGTTCGGCGCAGCCCCATAGGCTGCTTTGCCTTCGCCGGGCACTGCGATAGGCAGGCCGAGGTCGATGGTCCGCAGCACCTCGTTGGTGCCCATGTCGATCACCGAAATGCTGTCGCTGTAGGTATTGGCAACCAACAGCGAGCGACCGTAGATCGCCATCCCGGTCGGGTGCAGACCCGTTGAGATGGTAGCGGCGACCTTCATTGTGCTCAGATCAACCACAGAAACCGTACCGGTGATGGCGGCGCCAACCACGGGGTCAGCGACGATTTCCGTACCGGCGGAGTAGATCTGGAAGTCTGCCTCGGTAGCTTCGCGGCCACCCTCGTTGCTGACATAGGCGGTTGTACCGTCGATCACGACGCTGTGCGGCGCGTTGCCGACTCGGATCTCTTCAACCTGCTTCGGCGGCTTGGCGGTCAGGTCGATCTTGGTAAGAGTATTGTTCTGGTTCAGCAGCGCGTAGGCACTCTTGCCATCCTTTGAAAATGCGACGCCGCCTGGATAAGAAGTCCACGGAGAATAAAACGTGCCGCAGAGCCTGCCATAGTCTCCGATAGGGCTGTTCGGAAAGCAGCTGATAAAGGAATTGTTCGGCGGCACGGCGACTTGGGTGTCGTCTTCCAGCAAGCCATCTTCATTGACCTTGGCGATGGCGACATTGCTACTGTCCTGGCTGAACACCAGAGATTTGCCGTCGGACGAATAGGCGATGCCGCTGTAGCTGCCGCTCGAATCCCGTCCGAGCGTCGTGTAGTTCTGCAGGACTACGCCGGTGTTGGTATCGAACACCTCAACAGCCTCCGACGCGCCCAAGGTAAGGACCGCAGCGGTGTGAGTGCGAAGATTGGGGTTCAGCGCGATGGCCTTCGCCCGCACCCGATTGCCGAGATCCACTTGCATGCCAGCAGGGGTGAGAACCTGGCCATCGCCGACGACCCACGAGCCGTTCGGCTGCGGGCCAGTAACGTAGGTTGGGTATGGCTTGGACTGAGCAGCGGCGAGCCCCGGAAGGCTCAGCCCCGCTGCCAGCAGGCCGGCGAGCGGACGCAAACTGTTGATCGGAGAATTGCTTCGAGATTTATTTCGAAACATTCTTCGAAACGTTTTCCGCGACGTTTTTCGGGACATGTACCGTTTTCCTCCTTGGATTTATTTCATCGCGCAACCGAGATTGGCCCTGACCTTCGAGTGGAAACACGACCACGCCCCCTGCAAACCCTAGTGCGTGAATTTAATAGACGTCTTGTTACGCCTTCATGACGACAGCGTGAAATTTCCGTTACAGGGGGCCGAACTTGTTTTCGGGGATCGAGGCGTGGAAGCTCCGCGCCGAACAGAGTTGGTTAGGTAAAGGTCGTCTTCGTGTCTCTACGATTGAGGTGGGTGCTTTAGCTGAGTTCCGACCCGTCGGCGACGAGCGCACCCAAGGGTCCTAGCCAAGGTTCGTAGCGTCGCCAGCGCGCGACGGAGCTACGGTAGATCGGCTGCCGGGTCTGCCATTTGCTGGGAGTCTTCACTGCCCGCGGATTTAATTCGGGATGCAGACAAGCCTCGTGCCATGGCAGTCCGCAGGCCGCAATGATCCGCCGGATGACTGGTTCGGGTGCGTGGGTCAGGTCCTCGTAATCGACCTCGAGGAAGCGATCTGCCGGCAACACGCCCCGCCAATGGTCGGTGAGCTGCCGGTAGCTGCGGAAATAGCTGACCAGTTCGGCACCGCCGGTCGGAAACGCCAAGCCTGGATGGAAATGGGTCTGATGGATCGACAACGCCGTATCGATTACAGCGCGGCGGCAATGGATGATGGTTACGCGCGGGAACGCCAGATGGATCAGGCCGGCCCAGAGAAAATTAAATGGCATCTTGTCGGTCACTCGCGCCGCCTTCGGAGCGATCGCGCGCAGGACGCGCAGATAATCTGCCCCAGCCTTAACGAGGAATGACTTCTCGTTGCCGGCCGCGCCGGAGCGGTGCCATTCCGCGCCGCGCTCGTTCCAAAAATTCAACTCTCCGCCGGCGCGGACCTCGGGATGCATGGAGACGATCTGCTCGACAAGAGTTGTGCCGGACCGCGGCATGCCAACAATCAGGACCGGGGTAGCATCGGAGGTGCCGAGTTCGGGCGCCCGCGCGATCAATTCGGGTGTGCAGCGCGCAATCAAATGGTCGACTTCGGCGGCAAATGCGGAGGCATCGAACGACGCAGAGCCGCGGCGCACCACGTCTGCGGAGTCGAAATGCCGCATGGCCAAGGCGTAGTCACCAAGATCGTCCGCGGCCTTGCCGATCGCGAGGTGAAGGCGGTGACGTTGCGTCGCTTCCAGCCCCGGTGTTGCCAGCGCAGCTTCCATCCGTTGCAGCAGGCTGTTGTCATCGACCGTGATTGGACGACAGCGGACTAGATCGTAGTAGCTACCGGCTAGCAGCGGCGCGAGAGTAATCGCGCATTCGAAGCATTCGCGGGCCTCGTCAAAACGGCCGAACTCAGAGAGCAGATTGCCTAAAAGATCATGCGCCATAGCGTTACCCGGATCGCGCGCCAGCGTCTGTCGAAGCACCTGTTCGGCCTCCCGATCGCGATCCTCGGTCAGCAGCGCCCGCGCCATGCCAAGACGCCCGAAGCTGGTCTTACCTCCGGTCGCCGCCGCGCGACGGAAGCAACCGATCGCCTCATCGCGATGGCCCAGTGTGTAAACCAGAGCACCGGCGCGGAACCACGCCTCAGCCAGGGATGGGAGCAATTCCGTGGCGCGGTCGTACGCAACAACTGCCCCGCTGATGTCGCCCTGCTTCTCCAAGGCGATTCCCAGGCGGAAATAGGCATCGGCATACCGCGGGTTGGCAGCAACCGCCCCCCGCAAAGCTACGATGGCATCTGATACCAAACCAACCTCGAGGCAGGCGAGACCGAGATCGTGCTGGACGATGGGATCGAACGGCTGCAGCCGCACGGCATCGCGCAATGGTGCGATCGCATCCGCTGGTCGCCCGGCGCGAAGCAACTCAGTAGCCACGGTAAGCAGAGGTGCCACCTGTCGTGGCGCCGCCGGGTTTGGAGACTGGGACATGACGCAAGCCTAACGGGTGAGCGGCAGCGGTTCCATCGGAATCGCCACCCGCAGTTGTCACCCGACCATGATTCTGCCAAACCGGAGAGTTTTGCGGTAGGCCATTCTGCATGCGAGCGTGCGGGCGGGCGTCAAGCAGGCAAACCGCGCGTGAACCGGATCAGCGTCCCGTTGGGTGCGAAGGGTTGGGCCGAGGTGCGCTCCAAAGACATTCACCCCCGTGTTTCTGGTTCTTTGCTGAAGCGTCAGTAAGTCACTGCGGCAGACGTCATCGAGCGATCACTATCGTTCACCTGATTCTGATGCGAAACGTTGACGGCGAGATGCGGTGTAGGAAATCTTGCTTAGACTCGGATAGAGGCGCCGGGTTCGCTAGTCTAGTCAGATATCTCAAACGCCAGTGGGAGAATTCGGCCATCCCGCTGATTGCGGCCGTCCCCGGCACCCACGCCTCATAAGGTTTGCAGCTAACGCCTTACACGCGCCGGAATTCAATGTTTCAGTCCTAGTTCTCAGCCTCACCTACTCCGGCGAAATTACTTCCCACCAAAATCTCTCACTCAGCGGCCCGCACACTGCGCGCAAAGAAAGGGATGATTATCAGAGATTGAGTTGGGAGTGAGCTGATCTGAAGCCTGAACAGAGCAGATCAACAACAACATCACAGTTTCGAAAGTGTACATTTCGACAACACATACACATATACCCCTTCACCAGATTGACTCCTGGCCTCTTCGCCCCTAAGATGAGCCTTCGCAATTTTCGAATCTCATCTCGAGGCCGCGATATTGGCGAACTCAAACGATCCGACGCGCCGCACCTTGTACCGAGCCATCGCAACAGACATCCATTTCTGGATTCCGCTGAGCGTGCTGCTGGGAGGAGTCTTCCTCCTCGATAAGCTCCGTTGAACTCATCTCGCGCCACGGTAACCACGACGGCCACACCGGAAGCGCTGTCGTCAACCCGTCTGCGCAGCCTTCAGGCGCTTGGCATGTTTTGCGGCTTTGCCGCGGGAGCATGGCTCGGTGGTGCAGAGGCTCCCATCAAGCTGGTCAATCCTGAGATCTCACCAATCACAGTTTCGCTGGTGATGGTCTGCGGGGTTTTCCTGGCTCGGTGGAGCGTACCTGCTCTAGTCCGCGGCACGTCCCACATTCGCGCCGATGTCGGACAAGCTCCGCATCTCGTCGTCTGGGCCATTCTCGCAGGATGCATGTGGGCTGTTGCGAACACACTTACTATCTATGCAATCCGCAACGTCGGACTCAGCATCGCGTTTCCCTTGTGGAACACGAACAGCCTGCTCGGAATCTTCTGGGGCTTTCTGCTGTTCAAGGAATTGCACGCCGCGGGATGGAAACGCTGGTTGGGGGTGATCGGCGGAGCACTTTGCATGTTCACGGGTGCCACCCTGCTCGCTGTGGCATCGTCTCACCAAGCCGCGCCCGGCAAAGCGGCGCTGGGAATCTCTGCCGCACTGGGCGCAGGAATTCTTTGGGGAACCATGTACATCCCTTATCGGAAGGCGTACCTCACGGGAATGAATCCTCTTTCTTTCATTACGTTTTTCACCGTGGGGGAACTGGCGACCATGCTGATCCTCGCTATCAGCTATCGCGGCGCAATCCCGCTCTGGCATGAACTCGCAAGCGCGCGTGCTGTGCTGTTCTGGCTCATGCTCGGAGGTTTCGTCTGGGTCATTGGCGACCTCTTTCAGCAATACGCCACAAAATATGTAGGCATCAGCCGTGGAATTCCTCTCTCCAACACGAATCAACTCTGGGGACTACTGTGGGGCGTGCTGGTCTTTCACGAACTGCGAGGAGGTGGACGGGTCACCTATGAGCAGGTGATAGGCGGGTCGATCCTGATGGCGCTTGGTGCGGTTGCCATCGCGCTGTCATCGGCAACAGAAGAGGAGCACTCTTCCTGGAAAGACGCAGCCCAACGCGAGGGAGAGCGGTATGGCGTAGAGGAAGAATATGTGCGCGCCGGCATGGAAGGCCGCGCCTATGCCGCGACCGCATCGGGACGAAGCGCTCTCGACTGGCTGCTGATCATCGCGGCGACTGCCCTCTTCGCGGCCTTGGCTGTGATCTCGAAACCTCCCCAGGTTGAAATCAGCTTCGGATGGGCCGCAGCGCTCAGTGTACTTATGTTCACTTTGATGGCCGCGTGTGGTGTGGCCCTGTGGCGCACCACGCGCTTTCGTTAGCCTCCATGTTCCGAAGCCACAAGCCGTTCTGTATGCTAGATACGGAAATTCGATGAATTCCGGATCAAGCATCGTGACGGAAGGACTGACGCGACGCTTTGGAGAACTTGTCGCTGTCGACGGCGTCAATCTCAGTGTTTCGCGGGGTCAGTTCTTTGGGTTTCTCGGACCAAATGGAGCTGGCAAGTCCACCACTATCAAAATGCTTACTGGATTACTCGCGCCAAGCTCTGGACGACTCGAAATCCTGGGACTGGATCTCAATTCTCACCCGGTGGAGGTGAAGCGTCAAATTGGCGTGGTGCCTGAAGGAATGGCGTTGTTCGGACGCCTGACGGGAGCCGAGTTTTTGAGCTTTGCCGGACGCATGTACGGCCTGGATCGGCAAACCGCTGCCAAGCGCGCCGGCGAATTGCTCGAGTTCATGCAACTCGCCGATGAACCGAAAAAACTGGTCACGGACTACTCCCACGGCATGCAGAAAAAGCTCGCATTGGCTGCCGCCGTGATTCATGGTCCCAAGATTCTCTTTCTCGACGAGCCGTTCGAAGGCGTGGACGCCATCGCCGCCGGCACGTTGAAGGCGATGCTGCAGCGCATGATTACCCGTGGCGCAACCATCTTTCTCACATCACATGTTCTGGAAATTGTTGAGCGCTTGTGCAGTCACGTCGCCATCATTGACCGCGGACGACTCGTCGCCCAGGGATCGCTGGAAGAGTTGCGGGCGGGAGTCGAAGCGCAAACCGCGGCGGGATCCGGCAATGGTGGTCAGCTCAGGGGAGAGAAGCTGCCGCTGGAGGAGATTTTTCTCCGCATCGTAGGTGGTTCACGGCCCGCCGAACAGGAGCTTTCCTGGCTCGGTTAACATAGCGGATTTCTACAGAACGCGGGGATGGCTGGCAACGCTCATAGCAGTCTTCGCCGGTGCGGGCTTGACATTGTCTCCAGCGAATAATTGAACCTGGCGCCGCATTCGCAACAGACCCGGTAAGTTTGGTTGTTGATCGTAAAAACGCGGCTCAGTTTCCTGTGTCGACAACCAAAGGCCTTTTCCAGCACATTTGCCACCGGGTCCGTGACGGTGTTCCACAAGGGGATTTCTTCTTCTTCCGACAAATTCATAAACACGAAACTCCTCGAACTCCATCTACATTCTCTTTCGACAATGTTGATGGAAAACGTGAGCGCTCTTACTTGTGTGGGTGATGATAATCACACAGTGACGTTCCTGTGGTCTTATTCGTATAGTTCCACGCGCAAATTGCTCGATTTCAGCAGCTTACCCGTTCGGCAAAAGTCTGGCGACTTGTGCAAGAATGGAACCTCGCCATGACTTCCGGCGCTATCCCTACGCAACTCTCTGCCATTGCCGCTCTTCGCTGGCGCATGTTCATCAACGGCCTGCGAACTCGACGCGGCAAGATGGAACTGCTTTCCCGGATCATCGTCACCTCAGTATTTGCGCTCTTCGGTTTCTCGGCATTCGCGACGATCATCGGGATGTCCTGGTATTGCGTTTCACAAGACAAGCCCGAGCGGCTCGGATATCCACTGTGGGCCATTTTTCTGTTCTGGCAGTTGTTCCCTGTGACCGCGACCGCCTTCACAAACAACCCGGATTCCTCTGAGTTGCTCCGCTTCCCTCTCGCCTATCGCGCCTATTTCATGGTGCGGCTCGCTTACGGTTACTTCGATCCCGCCAGCGCTCTCGGGACACTCGGTCTGCTGGGCGTATTGATCGGAGTCACTGTCGCCCGGCCTGGTCTCTTCCCTTGGGCTCTCTTGGTTTTGCTGATATTCATGCTTTTCAACCTGGTCCTGATGCAGACGGTTTTCGCATGGATTGAACGCTGGCTGGCGCAACGACGCACTCGTGAGATCTTTGGCGTGCTGTTCATCCTCTTCATGCTGAGCTTTCAGCTCATCGGCCCCATAGCGGAGCACCTCGGCCGAGGCCCCCATCCGGCAATCAGGCGCGACCTGCAGATTGCCGAGAAGGTTCAGGAGGTATTGCCGCCCGGCCTCGCTGCCGGAGCGATCGCGCAAGTTTCTGACGGTCACTTCGGGTCAGGCGTTGCTCGCCTTCTCGCAGTTTTACTGGTGACGCTGCCGTTGGCATTTCTTCTTCATGTCAGGATCCGCGCGCAATTCCGTGGAGAAAATCTGAGCGAAACGGCTGCCCGTCCGAAGATTAAACAGTCGCAGCCGTTGCCACTCGGGTGGGACCTGCCGGGATTTACGGATTCCGTGGTGGCAGTGTTCGAAAAAGAAATGCGTTACCTCGGCCGCAGCGGTCCTATGCTCCTCACGTTGATCATGCCTATCTTCATGCTCCTGATCTTCCGCTTCGGCGCAATGAATGCTCTCAGCCATTCCAGGTCGTTCGCCCGGACGCCTGATATGGCGTTCCCTGGCGCAGCCGCCTATTCCCTGCTCGTGCTCACGAATCTCGTCTACAACAGTTTCGGCGGCGATGGTGGTGGCCTGCAGTTTTTCTACGCGTCGCCGGTCCGCTTCCGGCACATCATTCTTGGGAAGAACCTGACTCACGCCGCCGTTCTCCTCTTCAACGCAGCGCTCGCATGGATTGCCGTCACTTATCTCTATGGAGCCCCGCACGTCGCCGTCACAATCGCAACGCTGGCAGGCCTGATCTTCGCCGCGCCACTTAATTTCGCGGCAGGCAACCTGCTCTCGCTCTATTCGCCCAAGAAGCGCGACTTCGCCACATTCGGCCGGCAGAATGTGTCGCAGACAACTGTGCTGGTGAGTTTCGGAATGCAAATCGTGATTGTGGGAGTCGGGGCTGCTGTATTTGCGACAGCACGGTATTACCAGGATCTGTGGATTGCGGCTCTCATATTTCTTGGTCTGTCCGCAGTCTCAATACCTGTTTACGTGATGACCTTGCGTGGACTGGATGCCATCGCTGTCGAGCGAAGGGAGATTCTGCTCGCCGAGCTATGCCGCGCCTGATATTTGAGGTTCCAGCGAGTTACGGATCGGGCTATTGCGAAAGCGGCTCGGCTACGAACCTGTATCCTACGCCCCGCACCGTTAGCAGATGCCGAGGATGCCCCGGATCATCCTCGATGTAGCGTCGCAACCGGACAATAAAGTTGTCGATCGCGCGGGTGTCGGTGTCTTCGTGCAGCCCCCAGACTTGCTCCAGTATCTGCTTGCGCGAAACGATCTTCCCATCGTTGTGGACCAGGTGCCGCAATAACTCTGACTCCATCACGGTGAGATGGATCATGTTTCCGCGGGAGCGCAGTTCGAGGGCACCGAAATCAATAGTCTTCCCGGAAAAAGAAAAGCGCCCGAAGTCCTCCACGGTCTTGCCGGTGCTTGGCGTGCCCGCGAGGCTGCTCGCCTGCCCGCCGCGCATCCACTGGCTGCGGCGCAACAGTCCCTGCAATCTTGCCAGCAGAATGGAAAGGTCAAAGGGCTTCGCCAGATAATCGTCGGCACCAGAGGCAAATCCTTTGAGCACATCTTCGGGACGCCCGCGGGCTGTCAACATCAGAACCGGGACATAATTCCGCGCGCTTCTTAGCTCCGACACGACGGTGAATCCATCTTTCCCGGGCAACATGATGTCGAGCAGCACCACATCGAACGGCTCTTTTTGCTGCAACAGTTTGTTCGTGGCCGCTTCACCGTCTCCCACAACTTCGGCTTCATACCCCTCTGCTTCGAGGTTAAAGCGTAGACCTTCGGCGAGATGCACCTCGTCTTCCACCACCAGCACGCGGCTCACGCTTTCGCCTCTGCACCCGGAGATTCCATTTTCGGCAGTTCGATTACTACGGTAGTTCCGAGCCCCTCTCCTTCGCTTAGCGCAAACGCCGCCCCTCCATGCTTTTTGGCAATCGACTTCACGATGAACAAACCCAGCCCGGTTCCCTTCACGTGGGCAAGCGACCTGTGGGTGATTCGGTAAAACCGCCGGAAAATTCGCTTCAGATCTTCCTGAGGAATCCCGACTCCCTGGTCCTGCACCTTCAGCGTCACGCGCTTTGGATCCGACTCCTCAAGGCGCACTTGTATATCCACATGATCGCCGGAGTATTTGACGGCGTTGTCCAGGACATTAGAAACCGCGGTTCGCAGGTCCTCATGGCTACCTCTCACGTGCACTCCATTGCCGTTCGCCGCCATTTCCTCATAGTGCAAAGCCTCGGGCTGCAGGTGGTAACGGCTCCGAATCGCGGCCACGCATTCGCGTACCAGTTGGCTGAAGTCGACATCCGCTTTTTCCCGGCCCGCATTCTTGTCGCCGGCTCGACCGGCCCGGAGCACTTGTTCCACCGTTTCCGTCAGCCGGTCCGTGTCTTGGAGCATCAGCCGGTAAAATTCCTGTTTGCGCGGCTCTGGAAGCTCACGCCGCTGGAGCGTTTCCAAGTGCAGCCGGATCGAGGCCACCGGTGTTTTCAGTTCATGCGTGACGGCATTGATAAAACTGTCATGCTGCTCGCTGCGTCGCACTTCCCGCACCAGGAAGATTGTATTCACGACCATTCCGGCAATCAGCAGCGCGAAGAATATGATCCCGAAAAATAGCAGTACGCCCTCGCGCCAGTTCAGTATGATCCATCCGACATTGAGCGCAACTGCCAGCGCTACCAGGCCGATACCCAGAATGATGAAGAAAACGATAGTTCCACGGCGACTGGAGATCCGCATAGGTTTCGGCTTGATTCTATCGCGCTGGCGCATCCTACTTGACCCAGTTTGTCAGAAAATTGGATGCAGAACGGAATTGCAACCCGAGAAGGGCCGGGCTGCGGCCGGGTTAATGAGAGGCAATGATGTAATGAAGGCCACGTTTAATGCAAAAACAAAAAGCTCCGCAGTGATAGCCGGAGCTTTTTAGAACAGGTTTACTAATCGCCGGCTGCCCAAGACTCTGCAGAGGCGGCCGGAGTAATGAGTCGTCCATTGGGAGCGGCCACAAGCCCCTGCTTCAGATCAGCCAGGCGGATGCGCTTCACATCCCAGGCCAGTCCGAGTTTCTGCAGTAACCATATGCCGTACCAGTTGGTATCGATCTCGTACCAGCTCAACCCGTGGGCCGCAGAGGTCGGGTGCGCGTGATGGTTGTTATGCCATCCCTCGCCAAACGTCAGAAGCGCAACCCAGAAGCTGTTGGTGGAAAGATCGCGCGTCGCGAAACGCCGCGTTCCCCAAGAATGCGTTGCCGAGTTGACCAGCCAGGTGCAGTGCAGCAGAAATACCGTACGGAAGAACATGCCCCAGAGCAACCAGGGCAAACCGCCAATCGCCAGCAGGACGACTCCGAGAGCAATCTGCGGAACGTAGTGGTATTTCGTGATCCAAACGTGGAATTTGTCTTTGGCGAGATCTGGCACGTACCGCGCCAGGGTGGTCGCATCATGGTGCATCGATTTCCCCATCAGGATCCATCCCATGTGCGCCCACCACTTTCCGTCGATGGGAGAATGCGGATCGCCTTCCTGATCGGAGAACTGATGATGAATCCGGTGCGTTGCCACCCAGAAAATCGGGCCGCCCTCAAGCGCGAGCGTCGCACAGATCGTGAGCAGATATTCCACCCATTTGGGCGTCTTATAACCTCGGTGGGTAAGCAAGCGGTGATAGCACATCCCGATACCCAGGCTCCCGGCAATCCACCACAATAGAATGGCAACAAAGAATGCCTTCCAGGTGAAAAAGAAAAGGGCCGCGACGGCGCCCACGTGGAACAGCGCCATAAAAGTCGCTGTTATCCAGTTCACTTCATCTTTCGCAGGGTGAGTTTTGCCCAAGCTTTCCAGTTGCATATGCAAAGAGGATCCCCGTTCCCGTAATCTTCGACGTGGAAGAAACTTCGCCTACCCTATCAGGAACAGGAACGGCGCAACTGTAATACTTGTGTAATACGCCGAACCTGGGGATTACGGGGGTAACGAGGTATTGGTCAGCCAAATCGCTGAAACTCGGAAGGGCTTCGGAGAACTGATATCAGGCGGCATTCCCTTTCACCTGCACGCCTGCCCATTTTTCCAGAAGGGTAAGTGTGGCCGCGTAGTCGAGATCCTGGTGGCCGTCCTCAGTAGCCATCTCGTAGATCTCTTCCACTGTTTCCAGTCCAGGCAATTTTACCCGTGACTCTTTGGCTGACTCGAGAGCCAGACGAATGTCTTTATGCATGAGCCGAAGGGGAAAGTTGGGTGTGAAGTCGCGCTGCAGGATAAACGGTGCTTTGTACTCGACCACCCCCGAGCGCACCATGGTGGCTTCAATCAGCGAAACCAACTGCTGCGCATCGACGCCCAGTTTCGTCGCTAAGGTCAAGCCTTCGGCGAAGCCTTCATAGATCAGGGCAATCTGCAAATTCATGGCAAGCTTCGTGGCCTGGCCTTTGCCGGTGTCGCCCATGCGGAAAATCTTCTTTCCCATGCCTGCGAACAACGGCTTGAGACGCTCGATATTCTCTTCCGCGCCGCCGACGATAAAAACCAAGGTCCCGTCTCGCGCTCCGATCTTCGACCCAGTCATCGGAGCATCGACCCAGGCGACACCCTTCGCTGCAACCCGTTCAGCAAACTTCACCGTCGCCGAAGGAGAAATCGTGCTGGAATCGGCGATGATGGTGCCCGCCTGGAGCGATGCTTCAACACCATCGTTTCCGAAAATCACCTGTTCGACGGCGTCAGTATCAGAAACACAAAGCCAGACCACTTCTGCGCCTTGGGCCGCTGCAGCCGGTGTCGGGGCGACCGCCGCGCCTTCCACCATTTTCCCTGGTGTGCGATTCCACACTGTGACCTCGTGGCCGGCCTTGACCAGATTTGAAGCCATCGACTGGCCCATGATCCCCAATCCCAGAAACGCGACTCGCATGTAAAACTCTCCCTTCGAACGGCTTAGTGGACAATTTGCGATTAGATATGACACGCTCGATTTTGGTCAAGCACTTGCATGATTTCTGTTCGCAATTTCACTGGCAGCCGGTGCTTCGATAAAGAGGATCTGATGATTGCCCATTGAAGTGGGAAGCGCCAGTCGTCGTTTCACAATTCGTTACCCTGGTACCTGTAAAAGAAAGTAAAAAGCAGCATGCCAGACCAGATTTTCATCTAAGATTTAGACTTGTAACGACATTACCAACGCACCGCACTTATTACTCGGTTTTCTGCCGCCATCGGAACTGGGATGAAGCGGTTGGAGCCGCAAGCTTCAATCCGGGCACTGTAACGGATGATCAAGCAGACTCTTCGAAATCCGGCGCTGCGCAAGCGCGCCACCCAATTCGGTCGGCTGGTCCGACACTCCGCAGTCACCCCGCGTTCGGGTCAGACGCATAAACCGCGCCTCGTCACCAACGGGGAGCTTGGCGTTACCTTCATCGGTCACGCCAGCTTCTTTGTGCAGATCGCTGGAAGGAGTGTGGTGATCGACCCGAATTTTGCACGCTGGTTATTCGTACTCAAGCGTCTTCGCCGTCCCGGCTTGCGCGTCGCAGATCTTCCGCCAATCGATCTCGTACTGGTGTCGCACGCGCACTTTGATCACCTGCACCGGCCATCGCTGCGTGCGATCGTGCAAAACACTCTGCGCACGCGCGGCACTGCACCCGCAATCATCATCCCGACGCATGTTTCGGATCTGGTTTCTGATCTGGGTTTCTCAGAAATTATTGAACTCGACTGGTGGAAAGGTTCGCGTCACGGGAACCTTTCCGTGACTCACGTTCCCTCGCGTCATTGGGGCGCACGCATTCTAAAAGACTCGCACCGCGGCTACGGAGGGTTCGTTCTGAAGGCAGGCAAACACTCGCTCTATCATGCGGGTGATACGGCGTATTTCTCGGGGTTCAGCGAAATTGGACGCCGCCTTTCTCCGGAGCTCGCCCTGCTTCCGATCGGCGCGTACAATCCTCCTCAGTTTCGCAATGTCCACGCCGATCCCGCCGACGCCACCAAAGCGTTCCTGGATCTTAAGGCCCGCTGGATGGTTCCGATGCACTACGGCACGTTCCGCCTGTCGCATGAGCCGGTAGATGAACCGCTGCAACTGCTCGATTACGAAGCTCGCGAAGCGGGAATCAAAGATCGCGTCATCGTCCTCGAAGAAGGCGTAACCCGATTCTTCTAGGGTTTTCCCCTGTGCCCCACAGTGTCCTCAGTAGTGAAAGATTTTTCGCTTCCCTTTGACAATCCGCTCAAGCTCCGGGTGTAGACTGGCCGAAAAATCCTTCCTATGGAGGCCTTTATGCCAGTAAAACCCATTCCTGACGGTTACCACACACTTACTCCATACCTCACGGTACGCAATGCCGAGCGGGCGATTGAATTCTACAAACAAGCGTTTGGCGCGAAACTGCGCGGCGGGGGCGCGATGAAAGGGCCGGACGGGAAAGTCATGCACGCGGAGCTGCAGATCGGTGACTCCATCGTCATGCTAGGCGACGAGTTCCCGGAGTTTGGATCGTTATCTCCGCAGTCGATCGGCGGCTCTCCCATGGGACTGCACATCTACCTCGACAACGTAGATGCGGCTTTCGATCGAGCCGTCAAAGCGGGGGCGCAAGTGGAAATGCCCGTCATGGATCAGTTCTGGGGCGATCGCTATGGCAAGCTGAAGGATCCCTTCGGCCACAAGTGGTCGATTGCAACCCACGTGAAAGATCTATCGATGGATGAAATGAAACACGCCATGGACGATGCCATGTCCAAGTTGGCAAAGACCGCCTGACAACTCGGTGACGGCGCATGCGGGGCGCCTTCGACTTGCTTGTGTGTAGTCGGAGGCGCTGTCCCGCCAGCCGAATCCTTCGATTCCCTTTCTCAGTAAGCCAGCAGAATTCGTATATCCCTCAGATTGTTTCCGGTCGGTCCAGTCTCGATCGTGTCTCCTAGCGCTCGGAACAGCGGATGTGCGTCAAACTTCTCCAGTACGGCGCCCGCATCCAAACTGCGGGCTCGGGCTCTTTCAATGGTGCTCCCGTCGGCGATGGCTCCAGCCGCGGGGCTGTTCCCGTCGATTCCGTCCGTCCCCGCGCTGAGGACCGTAACATTTTCGCCGGCGATTTTCTCGGCGCACGCCAATGCGAACTGCTGATTACGTCCGCCCGTTCCACCGTTCGTGACTCTCACTGTGACTTCTCCACCAGAAATCAGACATACCGGCGAGCATTGCTTCCGGAGCTCACGCAGTTTCGCCAGCAGATAATCCGCAGCTTTGGCGTAGTCCCAATCGTCACATGAGTTGTCGACATGCACGATGAATCCTGCGCGCTCAGCCGCAGCGCTCGCCGCATCAATCGCACTCTGGTTGGAAAAAATCGTCCACCAGCGCGATTTGTGAAACACGGGATCATCGGACTTGGGCGTCTCTTCCAAGGCGCGATGTTCGAAAAACTCCCGTGTGGAGTCTGGGAACTGATTCAGCAATTCATATTTCTCCGCAATCCGATAACAATCCTCAACCGAGCTCGAATCCGGCATACTGGGGCCGGAAGCCAGAGCATCAGGCGTCGCATCCGGGACATCTGAGACCAGGATCGAAACCTGTTGTGCGGGAGATGCCGCTTGCGCCAGGCGTCCTCCCTTCACTGCCGAAAGATGTTTGCGGATGGTATTGATATCGGCAATGGGCGCTCCCGAATGCACCAGTGTGCGATAGGTCTTGATCAGATCGTCGAGCGAGATTTCGTCGTCAACTGGCTTCTCCACGATCGAAGAGCCTCCTCCGCTGATGAGAAACAACACCAGAGCAGAAGCCGGCTGCGCCTCTGCCGCGCGCAACATCGCGTTGGCAGCAGCGACGGACTCTGCATTCGGCGTGGGATGCCCTCCACAGAAGTAGCGATATCCACGCACTTGCGATTGGGGCATTACGGAACTCGCCACGAGGCCTTCGACGATCGGCCCGACCTGGGATGTCAAGGCCTCGACCATCGTGTTTGCGGCTTTACCCAGTGAAATCGCAAGGACGCGGGAATACGAGTTCAGATCGTAAAGGTCTTCGCAAATGCGCAGGATGCCGCGGTCACACTGGACATGACGGTCAAAGCCCTTGGCGATAGACGCTTCAGCGAGAACCTGGTTGAAGATAGAGCGTGCGGCATCACGCATCTCGCGGAACCGCGCTTCCCCGGCGAGTTCAGGCATACTCGGCGATTATATCGACGGCAACGTTTCCCTGACCCAGATCTCAATCGCCTCACGCAGTTCCCGGAGTCTTCCTTCGAAGAAGTGATCGGCTCCTTCGACGATCACCAACTTCTTGGGCGCAGGAATCGAGGCCAGCAGGGATTCGAGCGGGGCTCGTGGGCCGAATTGATCTCGCGCTCCAGTGACGAATAGCTTGGGCTTCGCACAGTTTAGAAGGAACTCATAGGTATAAACGCGTGGCGCTTGCGTGTCGGCAGCGACAGGCGCGACAGGAACTCCTAGGCCAATGGCCGCGACAACGCGAGGATCAGCGCATGCAGCACGCAATCCAACGGCAGCGCCGAAAGAAAAGCCTGCGAAAATCAGCGGCAGGTGGAACTCCGAGTCAAGCCAGTCGAGGGCGGTGCGGACGTCTTCGACTTCGCCGGCTCCATGATCGTGTTCTCCCTGGCTCAGTCCTGTACCGCGGAAGTTAAACCGCAATACTGGAAACCCAAAGCTGTTCAGCGCCTTCATGGTGTGGAACACAACCTTGTTGTGCAAGGTTCCGCCAAAAAGCGGATGCGGGTGACTGACCAGCGCTGCATGGGTCGCGTTCTCTGCACCGGCGTTCAGCAGAGCTTCGAGCTTTCCTGCAGACCCTTCGAGGAACAGGGAGCGGATTGTCGAGTTCGAGGGGAGCATTCTCTAGATTACATGCTGGAATGCTGAAGTCAGAAGTTGGAATGCGGAAGTAAAGGCCGGGGCAACAAATTGGAACAACTTTCGTGGGGTTGCCTTCACTTCTGCATTCTTACCTCTCACTTCTGACTTTCCCCCAATGTCCTGAGCATCTCGGCAATCTTTGCTATTCTCCTTGCCATGGATGCGGTGACATTTACACGGCAGTTAATCGACATTGAATCGATCAGCGGGAATGAATCGGCGGTCGGCAACTACCTCTATGGGGAGCTTTGCCGCGTCGGATATCAGACCCGGAAGATCCCAGTGGAGGGCGATCGCTTTGATGTCTTCGCAATTCATCCCGATCATCCCAATCCCACAGTCGCGTTCTCCACGCACATGGACACGGTTCCTCCTTTTATTCCCTCGTCGGAAGATGCGGATCGCATTTACGGACGCGGGTCGTGCGATGCGAAGGGCATCATCGCGGCCCAGGTCGCAGCCGCCGAAAGATTGCAGCGGGAGGGGATTTACGTTGGATTGCTGTTCGTTGTCGGCGAAGAGCGTGACAGTCTGGGCGCGAAGGTCGCCAACGATTACGCACCTGCAAGTTGCCGGTTTCTGTTGAACGGCGAGCCGACCGAAAACCGGATAGCGCTGGCATCAAAAGGAACTCTGCGAGTTGAAGTGACTGCCCGCGGACGAATGGCGCACTCGGCGTATCCGGAACTGGGTGACTCGGCGATTGACAAGCTGCTTGCGGCACTCTCACGGCTAAGAGCCATGAAGCTGCCTTCCGATCCGGAGATCGGATCTTGCACTCTGAATATCGGTTTGATCGAAGGGGGTCGTGCACCGAATGTGATCCCTGACTATGCGCATGCGGACTTGCTGTATCGGCTTGTGGGATCGACCGAGGGCTTGCGGCGACAAATCGTTGCAAGTGCGGGGGATGAGGTGGAGGTTACCTTTCCACTTGAGCTCCCCTTCCTGCGTTTGCGCACGATCGATGGTTTGCCAACCATGATCGCTGCGTTTACCACCGACATTCCCAAATTGACGAAATGGGGAGAACCACTGCTGATTGGTCCGGGATCGATTCACGTGGCGCACACCGAAGGGGAGTACATCGAGAAGCAGCAACTGCACGAAGCCATCGATCTTTACTGCGCCATCGCAAAGAAGCTGCAAGGTTGAGAGCTGGGGAGACGCTGAGAGCGAACCGCGAAGATCGCAAAGAAGTGCCGCCGAGAACGCGAAAAAAGTCTTTCTCGATTGACAGAACGGCTTTCCCGAAACGGGAATGGCGACTTGGAACCGGGTACCCCCTCGCCCCATCGGTCTATTGCTGTCAGCCATTTAGGGGAAAATTGCAGATTAAATCTTGGGGCTCAACGACTTAGGGGCAAAATCTTGACCCGCAGGCACTTAGCTCGTCGGTCTTGGTCTTCCTGCAAAACCTTCCACGCCGCTTGCCGCGTGAATGATCTTATAAAGGTGCTGTGGAACGCAAGGTCAGATGTCACATCAAAGTGCTTTTCGGCTGTGGAAAACTCAGTGAGGTGGGGTCACAGCTTCCTTTGCTGCCACGGCGGGTTTTTGAATTTTGCCGTTGCCGAACCCTTTAACGATATCTACGACCCGGTGGAACTGGTCACTGTCCTTCTTGAGGGTCGAATAGTCCGCGTTGGAGTAGTTGTTTCGTAGTTCAGACATTAAATACGAACGGCGAGCGGTGTAATTTTCGCGGCTGGACCAAAACGGATTGCTCGTCGAATCACGCATTTTCCTGGCAACGGCTTTCCATGATTGCGGGGCTTCGCGAACGTCGTATCCGGCGGTCAGCATCCATTCCAGACCGACGCGGTCGGCCTGGTTTTCGAGTGTCTGGACATACTGGCTGGAAAAGCCGGAGGCGCGGAGATTCGCCAACAAGATCCTGTCGGGGACAAATACCCCGCGTGCCCTGAGCGCGATTAATTCATCTCTGAAATGTTGGTCTTGCTGCCACGCATGCCTTTCGACCAAATGCGAGATTTCATGCGAGAGTGCAAAGGCCAGCTGCGCCTCGTTTTCGAGCACATCGAAAACTCCGGAGTACACGATCACGACGCCATTGGGATAGGTAAGCGCGTTGAAGCCTTCCTGTTCTACGAGGAAGAATTGGAAAGGGATCTTTAAAGGATTATTGTCCGAAAGCTCCTTCTGATGGGCTGGGATAACGCTGTTTCCCAATCTGCTGATGTATTGCTGCGCTTCCTGACTGGGCAGAATCTTGTATTCCTTTCTGTAGGTTTCAAGTTCACCAGGTTGGTGATTGGCATAGTCCGGGAGGATTACTTTGGGAGCGAAGCGGCTCCACATTCTAACTTCGCGCTCGTCGACCTCTGCGTGTTCGAACTCAGCTTTTTGGGCCTTGATGGAGCCGTCGGACTCGCGCACGCCCTCGTAATGCACGAAAGTATCCAGATTCAGGGAATCGGGAACGAACGTCAGCGCTTCTGGGGCGTCATGTTGGGCAGCATTCGTGCGCTCGGCTTGATTCGGCTTCAGCGTAATGGCGGTCGCAGGGGAGACCGTAATCTTCTGCCCGTCGGCATAGATCACACCATTCCATCCGGCATCACTTTTGGTGAGTGACGGCAACTTTTCGAGCAATGCAGTCCGCTTCACGGTCAGAGTGTCATAAGAAAAGACTTTGATCGAGCTGGCCTTGAGCTCACCCGAATTTTCATCGTATGCGCCAGTGATCTCCAGCTCTGTTCCCGTGCGGATATCTTCTGGCCTGAAGGTGGCCAGCGAGATGCCGCCATGTTGCGGCTCGAGCTCAAGGAGAACACTTTTGTCACGAGTTACTTTGTAGTCGTCGATCTGAAAGCTGGTGGGTGAGTTCACCACAGTGACGAAGCCATGGACGGTGATGTCGCTCGCGAAGGCTGACGTGCTCAGCAGCCACAACCACACAACACCGGGCGCGAACCGGCAGATCATTCGATCGGGACCTCCAGTTGCAGAGCAGGTCATTGCGATGCTAGCACGGAACTGCCGACTAAGATCGCACCGACTAGAAAGAAGAGCGGCAGGAAAAGTTCAACACTCCGGCATCGCCTCGCCTCACAGATCTCGGGCGCTTAACGAGTTTGCGTGTTCGACGGTGCCAGTTCCTGAACGAGCCGTCCTTGGGCATCGTAGAAAGCCAGGCTCGGAGTCCCCTCTGGGGTCACCTGAATGCGAATGCGCCTTTTGCCATCTCCATCGGAAAGAGCGACGCTAGCGGTGCCGCTGTCTTCCCGGCCGACCCAGACGCGCTGTTTTCCGTCGTTAACCCCGAGCCCGGCGAAGCGATTTTCCCTGTCGTCGACGCCAGCGAGCTGAATGATCTGGCCTGCGCCGTACTTGTCGAAGGAGAGGGAACCACCAGAGTCCACGACTTCGCCTTTTTCATTTTTCCGGCCGCCGAAGATCAGGCCACCGTTCTCGGAGCCTTCATCGTTATAGAAGAGCATGCCGGCCTGCGGACGCGGCTCGCCAGCCTCCGGATGCTCTGCACCCTTAATTATCACGGGCGGGAGGCGGTTCTTGTTCGAGATCACCATGCGGAGCGTGCCATCGGGTTCGACCACATCGATTCGGTGGACGCGGATTTCGTCGAAGACGGTCGGCTGGGGCTTATTCGCGCCGGTAAGGACGATGGCAAGAAGGGTGGTGCTGGCGATTGTGGAGTAGGCGACAAGGATCTTCTGACCAAATGGGTACACGATGCCTCCCGAAGGTGACCATAGGGTTGGAACGGATTTTCAAGCTGAAAGTTCCGCTGGCCGTCCGGAATTATGCCGTATGGGCAAAGCTGCGGCCAGAGCCCGTGCCACACGGTTTACACTTAATAGATGGCCTCGACTACTCTCAATTCCCTCTCCCGTGCCTCGTCGGCGTACCTGCGTTCGGCCATGCACCAGCCTATTCGATGGCATGAGTGGGGGCCGGAAGCGTTCGCCACAGCGCAGCGCGAGAACAAGCCCATGCTGCTCGATATCGGGGCGGTCTGGTGTCATTGGTGCCATGTGATGGATCGCGAGTCTTACGATGATCAGGAAATTGCGGCGATCGTTAATGAGCACTTTGTCGCGGTGAAAGTGGATCGGGACGAGCGTCCTGACATTGATAGCCGATATCAGGCGGCGGTGCAGGCGGTGAGTGGACAAGGGGGATGGCCGCTGACTGCATTTCTTACTCCGGACGGCAAGCCGTTTTACGGTGGAACCTATTTTCCACCTCAGGATCATTATGGGCGTCCGAGTTTCCGGCGCGTGCTGTTGAGCATCGCCAATGCTTACAAGGAAAAACATAGCGACGTGGTCGAGCAGGCTGCCATGGTCGAGAACGCGATCGTGCAGGCGGAGTCATTCCACGGTCGCGACGGACGAGTCTCGCCAAGGATCATCGAGGCGATTCAGGAATCGGCGTTCAAGATGTTTGATTCCCTGCATGGTGGGTTTGGGTCGGCACCAAAGTTTCCGCATCCATCGGCGCTGGATCTTCTCATTGAAAGGTATGCGCGCGGAGCTTCGCTCCGCGGGGCGGACGAAGGGGTCCGCCCCTACACGAACTCCGAACTGCACAACCTGATTGTTACCACGCTCGAGCAGATGGCCAACGGAGGCGTTTACGACCAGGTCGCCGGCGGGTTTCACCGCTACTCCGTCGACGAGCGTTGGGTGGTTCCGCATTTCGAGAAGATGTCGTACGACAACTCGGAATTGCTGAAAAACTATGTGCATGCGTATCAGGCTACGGGAGAGAAGTTCTTTGCCGAGGTAGCGCGCGACATCATTCGCTGGATGGATGAATGGCTAAGCGATCGCGAGCGCGGCGGATTCTATGCCTCGCAGGACGCCGACATCAACATGGATGATGACGGCGATTACTTCACCTGGACTGTGGAGGAGGCACGGGCCGTGCTGACCGAACAAGAAGCCCAAGTTGCAGCGCTTCGATATGACATCAACGAGATCGGGGAGATGCATCACAATCCCGCTAAAAACGTGCTCTATGTACGCGCGTCGGTCGACGAGATCGCGAAACGGATGAATCTGTCGCCGGAACAAGTCCACGAGCTTCTGGAGTCGGCAAAGAAGAAAATGTACGCGGCGAGGCTGCAACGGCCTACGCCTTTTATCGACAAAACGGCCTATGTCACTTGGAACAGCCTGTGCATTTCGGCCTACTTGGAAGCGGACCGAGTCCTCGATATGCCAGAAGCGCGGCGGTTTGCTTTGCGTTCTCTGGATCGACTGTTGGCCGTGGCATGGAAAAGAACGGAGGGCGAGGCGCGAGGGTCGCTGCTTCATGTGATCGCGTATTCAGATCCTGACGCGGACCATCGGGAAATCGCGGGTTTGCTCGATGACTACGCCTTTACGGCGATTGCCTGTCTGGATGCCTACGAGGCATCAAGCGATCTCAGTTACTTCAAGTTCGCGCAAGCGATCGCCGACACGATGATTGAGCGTTTCTTTGACCCGACCTCTGGCGGCTTCTTCGACAGCGAACCCGCTGGCTCCAATCTGGGTGTGCTGGCGACGCGCCGCAAACCGCTGCAGGACTCGCCGACTCCGGCGGGAAATCCCATGGCCGCGATCGCCCTCATGCGTCTACACCATTACACGAGTGCAGAGGCGTATCGCGATAAGGCCGAGCGGACGCTGGAAGCATTCGCCGGCGTTGCGGAGCAGTTCGGGATCTTCGCTGCGACGTTTGGCATCGCGGTTCTCTATCTCATTGAAGCTCCGGTGCAGGTGGTGGTGATCGACGCGGGCGATGGAAAGGCCGATGAGTTCCAAGCTGCGGCAGACGCCGCGTTTGCCTTCGCGAAGAGCACCCTGCGACTCACTGCGAATCAGGCTGTCAAAGAAAACCTTCCGCCGGCGCTGGCGGAGGCCATTCCGAACCTCCCACAGCTCGCGTCAGAAAATTCCTTTGCCGTGGTGTGTTCTGCGGGGACCTGCCGACCGCCCATATTCAGCGCGGTGGACCTGCCGAGTGCATTGGCCGCTTAGAGGAATCGCTACAGGAATTACCCGAGACAAAAATGAGGGCTGACGAACTAGTATGAGGTTTCGTCAGCCCGAAGATTGCAAGCCCTTGAACTTGGCCTAGTTACGACAGGTTACCTTGGTTACCTTGCAGTCCGATCTCGCTTCCCATTAGGTTAGGTCGGCAAGCTGGACTGGCAGTGAGTTGATCTGGGTGGGCACAAGAGGAGCGGGCCGCCATCCGCGGCGGGAACCAAAGGAACGGTGGCCGTTAAGAATGTGCCCACTAGTCCGACAATCAGGATGGTAATCCTGATAGCGCGTTTCATGGGTTCGTCTCCTGCCGCGCAGAACTTGGGGAAAACTGCATTCCACGCGGACAGGCATTATAGGGCACATGTCAAGCCTTCTGCGCAAAGAATTTCACACTCACTAGTACATGCTGCGAGCCTGTTTCTGCCCCACCCCGTCACTTCTAAGTTGAACTATCCCAAAAACAGCGGCTTATAACAGAAACTGAAAGAATAACTGCAGACACGAGGAATTGTGTGTCCTGCACATTTCTTTGGACGGGAAATTTACAAATTCCGGAAAAGACGTGAAGTGCTCTAGCTCAGTCGCCGAGGAAGGAGATTGCGCGAGCGCTAGGACTTGGATGTACCGCGAATCGCTGCCGCGAAGCTGCTGGCGCCTGTCCCTTCGGCTCCTGCGGCCGCCTTCTCGGCGAGTGGCGGTGGGGCATCCTGGGTCCGCGACAGGGCGCGATCTACCATGCCTTCGAACATCGGGATGAGGGAATCCGCGGGCAAAGGATGATGAATATCCGACAAGCTCTGCTCCCAGCGTTTAGTCCGCAGCAGAGACCGGGAATTATCGCGAGCCGGGCGCTTGACCGCCATGTAGCCGATCCACAAAAACAGGCTGCAGTTGTATGCAACCATGTTGGCAATGCTCATCCAGGGACCATCCAGATGGCTCCCCACCCACGAGCTGATCAAAATCAACTCGATTACCGCGAATGATCCAAAGCCGAGTGCGATTCCAAAGCTATGCTGCCGCCGGCTGACGCCCACGTACTGGGCGAAGAAGAGCAGGAACAGCACCATCCCGACCTGAATCATGCGCACGCAGCGTTGCAGGGTAACGATTGCCTGCATCAAGGGCGGGAGATCGGATGAGTTGGTCGATACCGAGACTACCGCAGCCACCAGCAACATCACCAGGCCGGCCCACTTGAACAGCACCGTTCCCAGATCTCTCAGCGTGTGGAACATGCGGAAGACGTCGACAAAGATTTCGTGGATCACCAGGAAACCGAAGGTCACGCTGATGGCATTGCAGCACCAGTACAGAAGAAAAAGAGCATCGTAGCCCCGCCACACGTAGGCGGGAAACACGACGGCAAACGTCACCAACTGCGTCATCACATAAGCGAAAAAGAACTTGAAGTTGCGCAGCAGTCCGCGTCGCAGCATGAGCCCGGCAATGCCCACCTCAAGGAGGGGATGCATGAGCCACAGCGCGTAGTAAAGAACCTTGGTTTTTTCGCTCACGCTTCAGTCTCAGGTTGCGGACACGTTCTCACGGCAGAAACGACGCAATCGACGGAAACCGCAAAAGCGGCGTCCCACGACATGCGCGGTCGGCTGGGACGGAATCAGGGTAACGTTTCGTACTCTGGCGTTCAATGCACAGAAGTAACCGCCCGTAACGTTACCGCCGCGCAGTCATTTGGGCAAGTTACCTTCGTGCCAGGCAAAGAAGGGCAGGTATTGACAGGAATCGCAGCGACCGGCAGCGAGTATCTACGTTTTCTGCAGGGTACGCAGGGTTCCTGACGTGATTAGCGCGACACCTGAGTTTCAACTCTTAATCAACAGATTTTGAACAGCTTACAGCTTGAGGCACTGAGCGGGAGATAGGCCGTGTCCTCGGACCTCGTCATCACAGCTCCCCATGGGAACATTGACTTGTGGGGTTATGACCAGGATTTGTGTCTTCGATCACAGTCCCAAATGGTACTTGGGCCTAAGATGCGGGCGACCTCGCGAGGTAATGCCTTCAGTAAGGGCTCCTAAAGGACAGGTCGCATGAAGAACATCGGCATGATCGCCGCAATTATGCTCTCGATAGTCTGTCGCCTCTGGTGCCAACAACCGATCTCGGGACTTGATCGGGATCGTGCTCAGGGGATGTTAATGGTGGTCAGTGCTGAGGTGACAAAACACTACTATGATCGCAACTTTCGCGGTGTGAAATGGGATGCGAGAGTTGAGGAGGCGAAACAGAAAATCGGGAAGGCCGACTCGCTCGGCATGGCGCTTTCTCATATAGCTGGTGCGCTAGACGCACTCAATGACTCACACACCTTTTTTGTTCCCCCGCAACATGGTGTTCGTGTTGACTATGGCTTTCAGTTTCAGATCGTAGGACAGCAATGCTTTGTAACTCGCGTCCGCCCAAAAAGTGATGCTGAAACCAAGGGTATAAAAAGCGGTGACCAGATTCTCGGAATCAACGGTTACAGCGTGAATCGTGACGATCTATGGAAAATGCAGTACGTCTTCTCCCTGTTTCGTCCTCAGCCGCAACTGCACTTAGAGCTACAGGATCCGAGTGGAGGCCAGCGCACAGTGGACGCAGTGGCAAAAGTCCACCAACAGAAACAAGTCACAGATCTCACCGGTGCTGAATTCTGGGATGTCGTTCGACAGTGGGAGGCCGAGGATAACAAGGCGCGTCCTCGCTCCATCGAGTTTGGCGATCAGTTGCTCGTCGTCAAATTGCCGGGATTTCAGTCTTTTCAGGACGAAGTGGGACGGGAGATCTCTAAGGCGGCCAAGCATCAGAATTTGATTATTGATCTACGCGGGAACCCGGGGGGCAGCATTGAGACACTCAAGTTCTGGGTTGGCGCGATGTTTGAGCAGGAAGTGAAAATCGCTGACCAGGTCGGGCGAAAAAAATTGCCGCCCGAAACCAGCAAGGCCATGCACACTCATTTCAACGGAAGACTGGTCGTGTTGATAGACTCCGCTTCGGCGTCGGCCGCAGAACTATTTGCCCGAGTTATGCAGTTGGAAAAAAGGGGCATCGTGATCGGAGACCGCTCGTCCGGAAGTGTGATGGAAGCAAAACACTATAGCGAGCAGATGGGCTCGGGGGACGGCACATATGTCTTTTACGGAGTATCAATCACAGAATCCGACCTGGTCATGGCGGACGGGAAGAGTCTGGAGCACGTGGGAGTAACGCCGGACGAGATTGCTCTGCCAACCGCGCAAGATCTTGCTGCTGGCCGCGATCCGGTTCTGGCCCACGCGGCAGAGTTGTTGGGTGTGAAAATCACTCCGCAAGAAGCGGGTAAGGCGTTTCCGTACGAGTGGCCGCAGGAAAACTAGGCCGATTTTGATCCGCGGCTAGCAACGAAAACGAAGTAGGACGAGTTCCACAAGGACGTGGGAATAGTGCCGCGTTCACGGGCAGTAATCACGATGTTGTATTCGTCTGCAGACCCTTGGCCTAGTTCGTTCAACGGTTCGAGGGCTTGGGCTGGGTGGCCGGTCGTTGTGCACGACTTCCTTTCGATCGGCGCGACTTCGGCCAGCCAGGTCAGGAATTCATGCAGATCACGCGTACGGGGCCGTCCTGGAACCAGGAAAGAGACCTCAGCATCCTGCCCACAGAAATGCCAGGCAAGCGAGGCAGCCAGGTCAACGGCTTTCTCGTAATCAGTTTCGGAAAGCATGCCGGCCTCGGGGTTATCAAACGCAATACAGAGTTTGCGCTCATCTTCCCGGGCGAACTCCCGGACCTTCAGCGACCCGGACTTCGCTGTGGCTTTCCAGTCCACGTGGCGGGCGGAATCCTCGGGCATGTATTCGCGAATGCGGTAGAGATCGGAGCCGCGTCCGCGCACGAAGCTCTCCCACTCGCCGCGAACCAGTGGAAGAATTTCGAAGGTTTCGTCGGTCGGCTCGATATGCGGGTACACCAGGATCTCGCGAGCTAGAGCAACGTGCCGCGTCTTGGTGAGGAACGCGAAAGGAAACCGGGTAGCCAGGCCAAAACTGTCTTCTTGATAGCGGCCACGGCGGTCAAATTTTAATTCCAGATCGGCTGTGGTTTCGCTCTTGGCTGGCAGGAAAGGAAAATACGCCATTCCTTGAAAGATTCCAGGCGGAGGTGGCACTAGCGCAACGCGGCGCAGCCGTCGATCAGGCAAGCGCAGCCACTGCTCTTCTGCTGACCGATTAAACGGGAAGGCAAACGTTGAGTTCTCCCATTGCCATTGTTTGGCTGGTTTTCCGCGCCTCTTCCGAGCAGACACAACCCGGATGGAGAACGACGGCAGCACACGTCGCGGATTTCGCAGCAGGATACGGCCGAGTACAGGCCGCCCTGCGAAGACGTGATCGGGCAGGTGAATGTCGAGCTCTAGTTGGCGGAGTACCACAGCCGAGACGTATCCGGACACAACGATTGCCGCGAGCATGGCCGCTACAACGATGTAGAGAAGATTGTTACCCGTGTTGAGAGCGGCGATGCCAATGACCAGTGTTACGAGGACATAAACAATTCCGGCGCGGGTAACGTTATAGTCGAATGATTCGCGGAGTCGCTCGACCACCACACGGCGTGCCAAATACGGGACGGTCACAAGGCCGACCAGCGTGGCCAGCACCAGAGACACCGAGGCCAGGATTACTGTGGCCCACACGTTCCCGGCATCGCGGGATACGGTGGAGAACAATGCTGCGGTGAACGCCAGCGCCAAGCCGGCGAGCGCCAGCAAAAACTTGATCCACACCTCGGCAGAGGCCGATTGCAGCCATTGCAAGACCCGGCTTGGCTCGACAAGGCTGGATGGGCGCGGATTGGTTGTGGCAGAACCCACTGAGTCCGAGGCTAGCATCCCTTCGCAGAACGGACAATCGGGAACAGCTTGCGGGGAAAGCGTTCGTAACCTCAAAGGAGGCGCTTTCAGTGCTCCATGCCAGGCGGATGCTGCATCGCAGACGGAGCCAGCACAAAGCTCTTGTGCGGGACCGGTACGAGCGTATCTTGCCCCTCAATAATCTGGAAGAACTGATCGACTCCGACATGCTTGAAATGTTGGGCGGATCTGGAGACCGGCCAGTCGATTTCGATGTCTTCGACTTCGGTCGCGGGGCCGATGCCGATGTGCTGGCGCATCGGATTGCTGCCAAAGCTCGACCCGAAACCTAGCGTGCGATAAATACGGCGTTTGCTCTTGCCGCTGATCACGGTGACGCAGATGCGTGCCCCGAAGGCTGCGCGGTTTGTCTGTACGCCTTGAAGTTCCAGGGTGATCCAGTGGTTCGCGGGATGCCCGGGATTTTGGAACAGAACGCTCTGATAGGTGTCGCCGGGCAGGGCGCCCCCAATGACTTCGAACACATCTTCCTGGCCAGTGTTGCCCAGATCACCAAACGCAATCCCGTGGCCTTTCTGGAGTTCGCCAAAGCCGCCGGAGGTTGTAATGTCCTGAAAATTCTTGCCTTCGTTATTGCGGAACATCCGGTTCGGGAGCAGAGCTTCGTAGGCGGGATCGCCGGTGCCGAGATAGACGTCTAGCCAGCCATCGTTGTCCAGATCGCCGAAACCGGCGCCCATTGCGATGAGGGCGCGATCCAGCTTCATCAGTTTGGTCACGTCGGTGAACGTACCATTGCGATTGTTGCGGTAAAGGCGGGGAGTCTCGGCTTTAAAGTACTTCTTCATCTCAAATGCGGCGATGTCGTTGAACGTGTCGTACCAGAAGCCGGCTGCGAAGAGATCGGGCCATCCGTCGTTGTCGTAGTCGAAGAACCATGTGGCGAAACTGTGCAGTGGTTCGGCTACGCCAGCTTGTTCGGTCACATCCGTAAACTGCCATCGATCCGGCCGGGGGTGCGACTTATCTTTCGGTCCGTCATTCCGGAAAAGAATGTTCGGTTGCCCTTTGCGCGAGATGTAGAGATCCGGACGCCCATCGTTATTGAAATCTCCCCATGCGGCTCCTTTTACGAAGCCGAGATCGGCGAGTTTGTTTGCCGCTCCTACTTCGGTAAAGGTACCGTCGTGGTTGTTGTGAAAGAGCTGCGATGGATGACTTTCTTTTCCCTGCTGTTCGTGTCCCACGAAAAGATCGAGCCAGCCATCGCCGTCAAAATCCGCCCAAGCGGCAGTTTGGGTCGGATGCAGCGATAGCAGGGCGGCTTCTTCCGTCACATCGTCGAAGGTGCCGTTGCCGTTGTTGCGCATCAGTGACATGGGATACTTGCCGTGCTCCGCCCACCACCCGCCGCGCAGAATAAGCAGGTCCGGGTGGCCGTCGTTGTTGTAGTCGCCGGCAATGACGTTGAGGCCTCCGACTTCCCCCATTAGGCCGGATTCTTTGGTGCGGTCGCTAAAATATCCGTCGCCGTCGTTATGGAAGTAACGGATCTGATCAAGGGGACCGGACGAGGAAATCACCAGATCGAGTAATCCGTCGCCGTCAAGATCCTCCATGGCGACTCCGCCCGAATGACCGTTGGTGAGTATGCTCGCGGCCGGAGCAACGTCTTTGAACAGGCCTATATCAGCGTCGGAGTCAAATGTGCCTGGCGGAATGAGCCATGGCTGAGGAACACCTGCCGGATAGCGGCCGAGTTGCATGTAAGCAATGTTGAGGAGCCACCGCGATTTCAGATCTTTCGGATTGCTCTCGAGGGCCGCAGTGTATTCGCGCACGGCTCCTTCGGCACCTCGCGTCATTTTGTGAATGCCGGCTCCTTTCAGCGGAAAGATGCACGATTGCTGACCGTGCATCGCGACACAATTCTCTTGCTCACCCAAGCGCAGATACGAAATAGCAAGCGCATCGCGTACCTCTTTTTCGAATTTTGGGTCGAGGGGAGTTCCCTTCTCCCGACTCAGGGTGCGGATCTTCTCGAGTTGTTCAACGGAACCGGCGCTGTCACCGGCGCGCAGGAGGCAATCGGCAATCCCCTTTCGAATCTGAATCTCTCTTTCGTATGGAGGTTTTGCATCGAGCAGAGTCTTGAAGTATTGCGCGCGAACCGCATCTTTGTTGGGATCGGTCTCCCAGTCTTGTTCTTCGTAGATCTTTCGCAGCAGCGCCGCCATTTTCTTTGTGCCCAGGGACTGGTAGGGTGCCGGCGCGTCGGCGGAGTAAGCGACACGAACGGGTACCGCGAACAAAAATGAGAGCAATAACGCGAAGGTGCGTAACATCAGCGAAGCTGAATCAGTATATGCCTCGTCAAAACCCGTCATGACTAACCCAGACTTCCGCCGCTGTCTACTGGCACTTTTGCCGTCAGGAGGCTCCTATTGAATTACTCAGACGCTGTGCTACCCTTTCGGCGAGTCTACTGGAATCCCTTAACCATCAAGCGCGATTGCAAGGAGGTCTGTCATGCCTATAGGTAAGCGAGCAGCAGCGGAATTCTTTGGAACTTTCTGGCTGGTATTTGGCGGATGTGGATCCGCCGTGTTGGCGGCGGGCTTCCCGAACCTTGGCATTGGATTCGCCGGGGTGGCGCTGGCGTTCGGCCTTACAGTGCTGACTATGGCATTTGCCATCGGCCATATCTCCGGATGCCATTTGAATCCGGCGGTGAGCGTTGGTCTCGTCGCAGGCAAGCGCTTTCCGGCTTCGGATCTGCTTGCCTACGTGATCGCCCAGGTAGTGGGCGGCATTGCGGCGGCCGGCGTGCTCTACATTATTGCCAGCGGATCGGCAGGCTTTGACGTCCATGCAGGGTTCGCGTCCAACGGCTACGGCGCACACTCCCCTGGCGGGTACGCCCTGCTGTCGTGTTTCGTCGCAGAAGTCGTGCTCACCGCGTTTTTTCTGATCGTGATCATGGGGGCGACCGACGAACGCGCCCCCAAGGGATTCGCCCCGATCGCCATCGGACTCTGCCTCACACTGATTCATCTGGTTGGCATTCCGGTGACCAATCTGTCCGTGAACCCGGCGCGCAGCACTGGCCCTGCGGTTTTCGCAGGCGGCTGGGCGCTGCAGCAGTTGTGGATGTTCTGGATCGCGCCACCGATCGGCGGAGCCATCGGGGGTGTCCTCTACAACACGCTGTTTGGGACCCGAGCAAGAGAGTAGTGCCGCTCTTAAAAATACGTTCTGGTTCCTGAGGCGGTAAGCTAGAGACAAATCAGTGGCCGCGGATCACGGGATCCATCGTTGAACCGGTGATCCGTGGCCACAAACTTCTCGGTAACCAGGAAGCGAACCGTGCCCACACCATCTCGTCTTGGCGGAATCCTCTTAATAACATCCTTGTGTCTTGCAGCAACGTTGGCAGTGATTTCCTCAACTTTGGCGGATAGTCCCGTCAAAGTGGCAAATGTGAACGCGGAGCGCGTGGGCGCGGATACAGACGGCGCCAACTGGCTGCTCAATGGCCGCACGTTCGACTCGGGCCATTACAGTCCGCTGAAACAGATCAGCGATCAGAATGTCTCCGGACTTGGTCTTGCCTGGTACATGGATGTCGACAGCGCGATGGGTATCGTTGCTGAGCCGATCGTGGTGGATGGCATCGCCTACGTCAGCGCGCCGCAATCGAAGGTTTACGCCGTCGACGCCGCCACTGGAAAATTGATCTGGAAGTTCGATCCCAAGGTTCGGCTGGATCAGGCGCTCAACGGGTCCTACTCGGCCCGGACGAATGCTGGAGTCGCCGTATGGGAAGGTAAGGTTTTTGTCGGGACTGGCGATTGCCGTCTGATCGGCATTGATGCTGCGACAGGCAAGCAGATCTGGGAAACGCTGGTTTGCGAACCGACACAGACCGGCATCACGAACGCGCCGCACGTCGCTAAAGGCATGGTGTTCATGGGCTATAACGGCTCCGACGATGGCGTGCGCGGGGCCATCGCCGCCTACGACGCCAACACGGGCAAAGAACTCTGGCGTTTCTGGACGGTGCCCGGTGATCCCAAGAAGCCGTTCGAGTCGAAGGCTCTGAAGGAAATCGCGGCCAAGACGTGGCCGGGCGGCGACGCCTGGAAAATGGGCGGTGCCGACGTATGGACGGCGATCACTTACGATCCCGTGACGGACTTCGTAATTTTCGGGACAGCCGGGGCCGGGGCCGACTACGGCGAGCTTACGGCGTTGCGTGCCGCCGGCGACAAGCTGTTCGCCGGGTGCATTGTGGCCGTGAAAGCGACGACCGGCGAATATGTCTGGCACTATCAGACCAGTTCGCCCGGACTGCAAACGGAAAACAATCACATCCTGATGGCCGACCTTCCGATCAACGGCGAGAAGCATCATGTCGCGATGACAGTCCCCAAGAATGGTTTCTACTACGTCCTCGACGCATGGACAGGGAAACTGCTATCGGCTAAGCCCATCGTGAAAGTCAACTGGGCCACATCGATTAACCTGACAACTGGAAAAGCGGTCGAGGTACCAGCCTCCGAGGGCGGCGGCAAGCAATGGACAGTGCACAACTGGTGGCCGATGAGCTACCACCCGGGTACGGGACTGGTCTATATCCCGGCCACCGATCGTAAGCCCAACACGAACTCTCAGGTTGAAACCGGGGAATGGATGAATCAGACCGAGGGTCGGCTCGTGGCTTGGGATCCGGTGAACCAGTCTGCGCGATGGTCCGTCGAAGAAGAGATTGCTACGAATGGTGGCGTTCTCTCGACCGCCGGGAACCTCGTCTTCCAGGGACAGGGCAACGGCGAGTTCGCCGCATACACTGCCGACACCGGAAAGAGAGTCTGGTCGATCGACACGGGCTCGGCGATCGAATCGATTCCCGTGACCTACTCGGTCAATGGCGAGCAATACGTATTGCTGCCGGTGGGATGGGGATCGGGATCGCGTTTATTCGCTCCGGCGTGGACTATGGCAACTCCACGCTCGAAACGAGGTCCATCCCGGCTGCTTGCGTTCAAGCTAAGTGGAAATGTTCCCTTCCCCACGCCTCCCGACATCGTTCCGCCGGTTCCCAAGCCGCCGGCGCAGACCGCCGACGCGGCGACGATTAAGGAAGGCGAAACGCTCTACCGGACCTTCTATTGCGATGGCTGTCACTCTCCGCACCTGGATGGCAGCGGTGCCTGGGTCGAAAACGGGGCCATTCCCGACCTGCGCTATGCGCCGCCCGAGGTGCATGAGGGGTGGTACGCCATTGTGCTTGGGGGCACCCACTGGAAGAACGGTATGCCCGGGTTCCTGAATCCGCCCAAGTTCGCCTTCCCCACCCTCACCATGACCCCGCAACAGGCTGACGCTCTTCACGCGTATGTGATTGATGGCGCATGGAAAGCTTACAAGGGAGAGCATCCGGAAGAGGCGAGCGGTCCGGCACATAAGAAGTGAGAGCGGCCACGGATCGCACGGATTCTCACGGATAAATTTTCAGATCCTCTTTTCATTTGTCCGTGGAGATCCGCGCAACTGTCTGGCGATTTCCGCTCGTCTATCCGGAGTCGACAGTTCAGGTTATGCAAATTGACCGCACAAATGACCGGCGGTCATCGCTTGCGTTCTTTGTAAGTCGTTCTCTTTAATGGACCTGCGAGAACTTCAGAAAATGTACGTACAAATCTGTAAGAAAAGTGTTCCTTGAGGAACACTGTGAAAAACTCGATGCTTCAGACTGTAACCCATTCAGGGGAAGGTACTTCCGGTTCAGTACGCCGCCAGTTCCTTCATCGCCAGATAGAGATCGTTCGGCTGCGGCAGGATCGCATCTTCCAGGATGGGCTGGTAGGCGACGAAGACGTCTTTGGCGGCGACGCGGCGGATCGGGGCATCGAGCTGGTCGAAGAGTTGGTCGGCAATACGCGCGGCGATTTCGGCGCCGTATCCCCAACTAAGCGTGTCTTCATAAGCGACCAGAACGCGATTCGTTTTCGCGACCGATGCGGCAATCGTGTCCCAGTCGAATGGGTTCAGGCTGCGCAGGTCGATCAATTCCACTTTCGTTCCCTGCTCACGTTCCAGCTTCTGCGCGGCCTGCAGCGCGCGAGGCACCACCGCGCCGTAGGTAATGACCGTCAGATCGGTGCCCGGATGCACGATCTTCGCCTTGCCGAACGGAATCATGTACTCCGGTCCGGGATAGGCGGCGCGTCCGTAAGACTCGCGGTACAGGCGCTTGTGCTCGAGGAAAAGCACGGGATCGTCGCAGCGGATCGCGGTCCGCAGCAAGCCGGCAGCATCGAGCGCGTTCGAGGGAAACACGACCCGCAAGCCAGGCATGTGCGTGAACATACTTTCGCCGCATTGCGAGTGATAGATGGCCCCGCCGGTGAGGTATCCGCCGATGGCGACGCGAATCACGACCGGGCAGGAAAATCCATTGTTCGAGCGCCAGCGAATCGTGGTGAGTTCGTCGCGGATCTGCATCATGGCTGGCCAGATGTAGTCGAAGAACTGGATTTCAACGACAGGTTTCAGCCCACGCGTGGCCATGCCCGTAGCGCGGCCTACAATTGCAGCCTCGGCTAAGGGCGAGTTGAAAACGCGGTCATTGCCGAATTCGCATTGCAAGCCGAAGGTGAGCTTGAAGACTCCGCCCTTGCCCTTGACCAGTTTCTGCCGCAGGTATTCTTCCCGGCTGCAGTCGGCAACATCTTCTCCGAAGATCACAATGCGCTCGTCGCGCTTCATTTCGTCGCGCAACGTTGCATTGATCAGATCGGCCATCGTCTTTGGAGTGGCCTTCTTGCCATCGGACGCGACTTCCGACGCCGGTGAAGTGTCGAATATCGACGACGTGACATCGACATCCGGGGAGTAGATGAAGTTCATCGCCGACTCCGGTGCCGGAGGCAGCGCTTCGAGAGAGCGGTCGACCGCAGTCTGCAACTCGGCTTCGACATCTTTCTCCAGGCGATTGATTCCCTTATCGTCGAGAATGCCTTCGCGCAGAAGATACATCTGCGTACGGGTCACCGGATCGCGCTGCGCATCGCGTTCGCGCTCTGACTCAGGCCGATAGAGACGCTCGTCGTCGGACAGAGAATGGGAGTACGGGCGAATCACATGCGCGTGAACGAAAGCCGGACCAAGTCCCTGTCGGCAATAGCGCGCAGCGCGCTGGAAAGCGGCGTAGCTCGCCATGGGATCGGTGCCATCGACTTCCTCAAAGTGAAAGTTGGGAAATCCGGAAACCAGGCGCGAGATGCTGCCGCCAGCCGTTTGCACTTCCACCGGAACGGAAATCGCGTAGCCGTTGTCCTGCACACAAAAGATGATAGGGAGCTTGCCCAGGGCGGCGGCATTCATCGCCTCCCAGAATTCACCTTCGCTGGAAGTGCCATCACCTAGCGAGACGTAGGTGACTTCATCATTTTGGAAGGCGACGTTTTTGAAATGACGATAGTCCTGCGTTCCGGCCGGGGGAAGTTCGGCGGCGTTTGGACGCCGAGTGAAATACCGACCGCCCTCGGCGCAACCAACCGCCTGCAGAATCTGCGATCCCGTCGGCGACGACTGGGTCACGATGTGCAGCGACGGATAGCTCCAGTGCGATGGCATCTGGCGTCCCCCGGAGCTGGGATCGTCTGCCGCACCCACACCCTGCAGGAACATTTGATAGGGCTCCACCCCCAAGGCGAGACATATCGCGCGATCGCGGTAATAAGGGTAGAACCAGTCGTATCCGGACCTGAGAGCGAGCCCGGCCGCGACGCCAATGGCCTCGTGCCCGGCGCCGGACATCTGAAAGTAGATCTTCTGCTGGCGTTTCAGCAGGATTTCCCGGTCGTCGATGCGCCGGGACATATACATCAGGCGATACGCCTGGATGAGTTGCTCGCGGGAGAGCCCGTCCTGAACCCTGGACTTTCTTGTTCCGTTGGCTAAGGCCAGCTTGGGGTCGGTTTTTGTGGTCGCCATCCGCGCTATCGATTCCTGTACGTTTAGATTCGGCCGGTAGTGACTTGATTCCCCTTGAAGAGCGGAACTTGTTGAATTGTATATGGTCAGGTGAGGTTGGAAAAGTCGGGAGTTTACGGTAGGACGTCGCGAGCGCGAGCCGGGTTCGACTCATACACGATTATGTTCCGTAGTTCCGGGCGAAATCGCGCCGGGGCGCCGATCGTGGTCCGAACGCACGACCAAGGTCACCCGGCCACTGTGATTGCAATCACAGACAACTCACTCTACAAAGCCTTACAGTCCTTTCCCAATGAGCACGTTATAAGTTTGTGGTCCTCCCCACCGAACGAGCTCGCAAGAAGCCCCGGCGACCGCAGTCGCCGGGGTTAGATTTTTGGCGACCTGGAGCTTCAAGGCTGGCTCTGTGATAACACCGTTTCCCGAGTGACACCCCCTCCAGCCTGCGCAAAATAGCGGCGCTGGAAGAACAACGCGACGTTGACCAGTCCAATGAGAGCTGGCACTTCGACGAGCGGCCCGATCACGGCAGCAAACGCCGCACCCGAATTGATTCCGAACACGGCTACGGCAACCGCGATGGCAAGCTCGAAGTTATTGCTGGCGGCCGTAAAGGAAAGGGTCGCCGTCTTCGAATAGTCCGCTCCCAGCTTGCGTCCCATGGAGAATGAAATCAGGAACATAACGACGAAGTAAATCAGCAGCGGAACGGCGATTCGCAGCACGTCCAGTGGCAAACGGATGATGTATTCCCCCTTCAACGAGAACATCACCACGATCGTAAAGAGGAGCGCGATCAGGGTAATCGGGCTGATCCGTGGAATGAATTTGGTCTCGTACCACTGCCTTCCCCGCGCTCGCAGCAGCACAAAACGGGTGATCAATCCCGCGAGAAAGGGAATGCCCAAGTAGATGAAGACACTTTTGGCAATTTCGCGGATCGAGACATCCACAATTGCGCCCGTCAGTCCAAATAGGGGTGGGAGCCGGGTGACGAAAATCCACGCATAGATTGAATAGAACAGGACCTGAAAGACGGAGTTGAATGCCACGAGACCGGCAGCGTACTCGGAATCGCCATTGGCCAGTTCATTCCACACGATCACCATGGCGATACAGCGGGCGAGTCCGATCATGATGAGACCTGCCATGTACTCGGGATACCCGCGCAAGAAAGTGATCGCAAGCGCGAACATCAGAACCGGACCGATCACCCAGTTCTGGACTAGAGAAAGGATGAGGACTTTCCTGTTGCGGAACACTTCGCCCATCTCCTCATAACGCACCTTGGCCAGGGGCGGATACATCATCAGGATGAGACCCACGGCAATTGGGATGGAGGTGGTGCCCACGCTGAAGCGATTGAGAAATGGCACGACGCCTGGTAGCGCCCATCCTGCGAGGACGCCAATCAGCATTGCTGCAAAAATCCAGACCGTAAGGTAGCGGTCCAGGAAGCTAAGCCGGGAGGAAATGGTGGCATGCATTCACTTAATCCTCGTCGAGTTTTTGCGACGACTGTTGCCCGATCTTGTCGAGTTCCTGCTTCAGCGAGAGGCCATCCAGGCTCTGCATTGGCAGTGACAGGAACAAGCTGATTCTCCTGTCCAGCAGGAAAAAGGCATCGCGAAAAGCTCTGGCCTTTTCTTCCTCTGAACCCTGCACCGCGGCGGGATCGGGAATGCCCCAATGCGCGGTCATGGGTTGCCCCGGCCATACCGGGCACACTTCATGCGCCGCGTTGTCACAAACGGTGAACACGAAATCAAGCACGGGGGCTCCGGGTTTTGCAAATTCATCCCAGCTTTTGCTGCGCAAGCGAGTGGCGGCCAGATGCGCCCGTTCCAACTGTCGAATGGCCTCCGGCCGGACGGTACCGGAAGGATGGCTGCCTGCGCTGAAAGCGCGGAACCGTCCATGTCCCTTCTGATTCAGAATCGCCTCGGCCATGATGGAACGGGCAGAGTTACCCGTACAAAGAAAGAGGACGTTATAGTGATCCTTCATGGAAAAAGGCCTCTTCTAGTTGCAGCAGGTCGGGCCACAGCAAGCTCCTGTGGCGCCAACCGGCTTGACTGCACGAATAAAGCCGCTAAAGAACTTCCCATCAATCTGCGCGGGATCGAGGTTGATCGGCATCACTTGGCCTGACAGATACTCGCGGGCGTCGTCTGCGTTATAAGTCCGCGTGGGTTCTATGTCGATTTGCTCGAACCCCGAAGCCGCCAGCTTCGCGCGGTAATCGCTTTCATCGAGGGCACCGGCAATGCAGCCGACCCAGGCGAGGATGCTCTGGCGAATCTCAGGCGGAATCTCGCCGCGTGTGACCACGTCAGAGACGGCAAAGCGGCCTCCGGGCTTGAGGACCCGGAACGCTTCACGCAGGACTCTGCTCTTGTCGGCGGAGAGATTAATCACGCAGTTGGAGATGATCACGTCGACCGAGTTGTCCGGTAGTGGGATGTTCTCGATCTCACCCTTAAGAAATTCAACGTTCTCAATGCCGGACTTCCGCTTGTTCTCATTGGCCAGGGCGAGCATTTCGTCGGTCATGTCTAGCCCGTAGGCTTTGCCGGTTGGTCCGACACGGCGGGCCGACAGAAGAACATCGATGCCGCCGCCCGATCCGAGATCAAGCACAGTCTCTCCGGGCTTTAATTGCGCCAACGCTGTCGGGTTGCCGCACCCCAGCGAGGCGAGAACGGCTTCCTGCGGGAGTTGTCCGATCTGGGAGGCGTCGTAAAGGTTGCTGGTGATGGGATCGGCGCATCCAGTCGCCGCCGTAGCACCGCAGCAGGAACTCCCGCTGCTTTTCACGCGCAAGGCAGCCTCGCCGTACTTTTGTCTTACGACTTCCTTTATATCTGGTGCCTGAGTAGTGCTCATGTATGACTCCTTTATTTGCAGATTTGCACGATCTCTTGCGGCTTCACAGCCTTGTTCCGGGTGCAGCATTCGGCATAGAGGAATTGCAGAAGCTCCTGCAAAGCTTCGGTATTCGCCGTGTAGCGGAGAAATGTGCCTTCCCGCTTCACCATGACCAGGTCTTCGGTTCTGAGTTTGTCGAGATGGTGGGAGAGGGTGGAGTTGGGGATTGCGAGTTCGTCCTGAATTTCGCTGACTACGAGGCCTTGCGGGTGAGCCGAGAGCAGCAGTTGCATGATGCGAAGCCGCGGTTCCGTGCCCATGGCCGAGAACATGTCGGCATATTTGACCGTGCGATCCGATCTAACCTGCGGCATATTTCGATAATACTAGAAATATAAAACATGTCAAGTCTAATCCAAAACGCCTACCCTTATGAAGGAGGGACCAGGACCGAAGCGCCAACAGTGACCAAGCTTCCAGACTGCTGACGCACGACCGTCGTCTGCTTTATTCTGGACAGTCCATGATTCGCATTCGCAAGACCTTTGATCCGCACTCCATAAAACTGGTCATCTTCGATCTTGATGGCACTCTGATCGACTCGCGCCTCGACCTGGTGCATTCGGTCAACGCCGCACTGCGCCATATACAACGGCCAGAGCTTCCCGACGACGTGATCGCCAGCTACGTGGGCGATGGAGCCCCGGTTCTAATCCAGCGAGCTTTGGGGCCCGAGGCTGGTGACGAGGGCCTGGTTCGCCAGGGTCTAGAGTTCTTTCTCACTTACTACCGCGAACACAAGCTCGACCATACAACGGTCTATCCGGGAATTCAGGGAGTACTCGCCTCCATCCAGGGTTCCGGCAACGGTGTGCCACGCAAGCTGGCTGTCCTTTCAAACAAGCCGGTGAATCCGTCGCGGGCCATCGTTGAGGCACTCGGGCTGAGTCGCTACTTTACGCAGGTCTATGGCGGCAACAGTTTCGCTACCAAGAAGCCCGATCCGGAAGGCGCGTTGAAACTGGTGAGTGAAGCCGGAGTGCGTCCAGAACAGGCTGCCATTGTCGGTGATTCACACGTCGATGTCCGTACCGGGCGCAACGCAGGTTTGTGGACGATAGCGGTGAAATACGGATTCGCGCCTCACACGCTGGAAGCCGAGGCTCCTGACATTGAGGTGGACACCCCGCAGGAATTGAGTAAAGTCTTTCTGTCCCAGAACTGACCGCACACAAGATGAAGACCGACAGCTTCGGTTTTACCAACAAGGAATTGCGCAAACTGCGCAGCATGAAGAATCCGTACGGCATTCAGAAATTTCTCGACGACATGCCGTATCACCTGGAAGACACCGCATGGTCTCCGCGGCAGGTGCTAGCGGAAGAGTCCTCGCATTGCCTCGAGGGAGCTATCTTTGGAGCTGCGGCGTTGCGGGTAAACGGGTATCCTCCGCTGCTCCTGGACTTCGAGGCCGACCACGATACCGATCATGTGATTGCGATCTATCGACAGGACGGATGCTGGGGGGCCGTGGCGAAATCGAACTACACGGGCTGCCGCTGGCGCGAACCTGTGTATCGCAACCTCCGCGAACTCGCGCTCAGCTATTTCAACAGCTATTTCAATTTGCGACGCGAGCGCACTTTACGGCGCTATTCCGTTCCGGTAAACTTGCGGCGCTTTGACGCGCAACAGTGGATGACCACCGAGAAACCGGTGTGGTTCATCGTCTATCATCTTTTCGACGTCAAGCACTATCCCCTGCTCACGAAAGCGCAGGAGAAACGCCTGCACCGGGTCGACGACAGACTGTTTCAGGCAGAGTGCCTGGGGAAGGCGTATAAAGTTCGGGATTAGTTGTGATCGAAGCCCGCCGTCATCCTCGCTACCAACTGGAAATCGATGTCCGCATCTATCCACGAAATTCTAGTGTGGTGCGTGGACATACGGTCGACATCAGTGAATCCGGGATTTCGGCCATGCTGCGCGACGAAGTGCGTCTGGGCGAGGTTGTTCGGCTGGAGTTTACCGTGGCGACCGGGGACGTTGTGATCCATGCTCTTGCCCGCCAGCGCAATGCCTTCCGCTATGGTTTCGAGTTCCTGGAAGCTATTTCCCAGCTGGAAATCATCCAACGCGCCTGCCGTCAGCTGGCGGTAGCACAGGCAACTGGACGGAGCCTGGAATCGTAGGCAACTCTCGGCCGTCGTTCGGGTTCGATTCCTGATAGCTTAGATTATTCCTGTGTGAGTGTAAGAAAGTCGCGCGCGCAACCGTCTTTTGTTAAGAGGTTGAGATGAAGTTCATGGGGAGCCGTTCCACGATCCTCGCAGTTGGGCTGCTGACCTGCTTCAGCTATGCCCCCGCGCAGAGCCCAAATCACGCTCCAACCGGGAATGACCCTCCTGCTGTCGAAAAGAATACTGGCGAATCCGGCAGCCTGCCCGCGAACCGCGCGGAGCGCCCTGACCTGACCCCGGATGCGCAGGGCAAGCTTTCCCAAGAACAAATGCAGAATCTATTCCGCGTAGTGGCCGATAAGGACCTGGAGAACGACAAGCGGCAGCGCGACTACACCTACATCGAACGCCAGGTGCAAAACAATCTCGATGGCAACGGAAACAGCAAGTCGACGGAGATCAAGACGTACGAGATTCTGGAAATCTATGGAGAACAGGTCGAGCGCCTGATCGCCAAAGACGACAAACCCCTCAGCGCGAAGGATGCGGCAAAAGAGGAAGAAAAAGTTCAGAAGATCATCGACAAGCGCAAGAACGAATCGGAGGAAGCCCGCCGAAAACGCGAAGAGAAGCAAGCCAAAGAGCGCGAGGACGGGCGCAAGTTCGTCCATGAAATCGCGGATGCGTACGACTTCAAGCTGGTCGGAACCGAGCAGGTGAATGGGCGCGAGACTTGGGTAATCGACGGGGAGCCGCGACCAGGATTTGTACCGCACATGAAGGAATCGAAATTCCTCCCGAAATTCCACGGACGGGTCTGGATTGACAAGGACGATTTGCAGCTCGCCAGAATGGATGTGGAGACGCTCGATACGGTTTCGGTCGGTTTCGTCCTCGCGCGAATTCACAAAGGTACGCGTTTTACTCTCGAGCAGACGCGCGTCAACGACGAAGTCTGGCTCCCCAAGCAGGTCAACTACAAATTCAACGCCCGGCTGGGCCTGGTAAAGGGCTTCAACATCGATGGCGAGCAGAGTTATCGCGACTACAAGAAATTCCGCACTTCGTCGAAAATTGTGGCAATCGGAGAAGTGCAGGAGCAGAAGTAGGCTCTGCGTTTCACAGCTCTAATCTCCCAACATCAGCCTTCGCAGCCGCACTAGCTTTATAATGCGAGGTCCCGACGCACGAGGCCGATGCTTGTTGCGACTGCGGCGCCTGAGACATTGCGGTCAAGTTCATCCCGAGGCCATCGATGACTTCCCTCACCCGCCGTGACCTGCTTGTTTCCGGTCTTGCTCTTTCCGCTTCTACGCTGGTGCCTGGTTCCGTACAGCGTGCGCATGCTCTGCTGGCGCGTTATCCCGCTGCGGAACCTGCGGGCGCTTTGGCACCACGGGAGCGTCTTCTCTTCGACTTTGGTTGGAAATTCTTTCAGGGACACGGCTCCGATCCAGCGCGCGATCTCGGCTTTGGTAAAGGCCAGGGAGACTTCGCGAAAAGCGGCGAGTTCTGGTTTTCTACGCAGAAATTTGACGACTCGACTTGGCGCGATCTGAATCTGCCGCACGATTGGGCCGTGGAATTACCTTTCGTCCGAGATGAAGAGCAGCAGTCGCACGGATACAAGCCGCTCGGGCGACGCTACCCGGAAACCAGCGTCGGCTGGTATCGCCGCACGTTCGATATTCCCAAGGAAGATTCGGGCAAGCGGATCGTTGTTGAATTCGATGGCGCCTTCCGCAGCGCTCTGGTATTTCTGAACGGATACTTCATCGGCCGCAACGACAATGGATATGCGCCGTTCCGGTTCGATGTCAGTGACTTCCTCCGCTACGGAGAGAAGAACTATCTGGTCGTTCGCATGGATGCGAGCTTCGGTGATGGATGGTTCTACGAAGGCGCGGGAATTTATCGGCATGTGTGGCTATCCAAGAGCGAACCGGTTCATCTTGGACATTGCGAGAGTTATATCCGCACGACGCTGAAGGGCAACGCGGCGTCGCTAAACCTTGGCACGATCGTCCAGAATGAAGGGGCTCAGGCGGAAACCTGCCGGGTGCGCTGGCAGATTTTCGATGCGGCGGGGAAGATCGTCGCGACCGCCGATTCCGCAGCACAACCGGTTGCTGTCGACGGATCTGCGGTCTTCACCGCGAGCACTAATCTTCCCAGTCCGGCGCTTTGGTCCCCAGAAACTCCGAACCTGTATTCAGCTGTCGTTACACTCGAAATCGCCGGCAAAGCGTGCGACGCCGAACGCATCACGTTTGGCGTTCGCGATATCAGGTGGGATCCCGACAAAGGCTTCTTCCTCAACGGCAAACACGTTCTGATCAAGGGCACCTGCAACCATCAAGACCACGCCGGAGTCGGCGCGGCTCTTCCCGACCGCCTGCAGGCATTCCGCATCGCGGTCCTAAAAGACATGGGGGGAAACGCGGTTCGCACTTCGCACAACATGCCGACACCCGAGTGGGTGGAGGCCTGCGACCGCATGGGCATGATGATGATGTGCGAAACGCGGCAGATGAGCTCGAACCCCGAAGGCATGGCGCAGCTGGAAACCATGATCAAGCGGTATCGCAACTCACCGTCGATCATTCTGTGGTCAGTGGGCAATGAAGAGTGGACAATGATGCCGCAACCGCAGGGTGTGCGCGTGGTCGATGAGATGATCAAACGCAGCCATGAGCTCGACCCTACTCGCAGGTGTTCGGCAGCGGTAAACGCATCGTTCGAGACGCACTTTCCCGAACAACTGGATGTCATGGGTTTCAACTACAACCTGAAAGTGCACGACAAATATCACAAGGACCACCCCAAGCAGGCGAGTGTGGGCTCTGAAACGGCCAGCACCGTCTCGACGCGCGGCATTTACGTCACTGACAAGCTGCGCAACTGGGTCAGCGCCTACGACCTGAACCACACCGCATGGTCGCAGCTCACCGAAGAATGGTGGAAATTCTATGCCGCGCGCGAATGGCTGTCGGGAGGTTTCGCCTGGACGGGCTTCGATTATCGCGGCGAGCCCACACCGTACGGATGGCCTTCCATCAACTCGCAATTCGGCATCGTCGACATGTGCGGGTTCCCCAAGGACAACTTCTACTACTACAAAGCCTGGTGGGGATCGGAACCAGTCCTGCATCTATTTCCTCACTGGAATTGGGAGCAACGGGAGGGCGAGCCGATCTCCGTCTGGGTACATTCGAATCTGGATTCAGTGGAATTGTTCCTCAACGGAAACAGCCAAGGCTCGAAGAAAGTGGAACCGCTCACGCACCTGGAGTGGATGGTGAAATACGAGCCGGGAGTACTGGAAGCTCGCGGCACGAAAGATGGGAAGGTAGTTCTTGCCGAAAAGCGCGAGACCACGGGTGAGCCCGAATCGATCCGCTTGACGCCAGATCGCACCGAGATCAATGCCGACGGCGAAGATGTTTGCGTTCTTCGCGTGGAAGTCCTCGACAAAGAAGGCCGAACAGTTCCGACCGCCGATGTTCCGATTCTCTTCAAAGTCAGCGGAGAGGGTGGTCTCATCGGAGTAGGCAACGGCGATCCCAACTGCCAGGAATCTGATAAGGAACCGAAGCGAAGTCTATTCAACGGGCTGGCTCAGGTGATTGTGCAATCCACTCGCACGCCCGGCGCGATTACAGTCGAGGCGTACACAGGAGACTGGCCACCGCCAAAACTGCCGCCCACGCAGGTGAAGATTACGACGAAGAAAGCAGATCTGAGGCCGAGCGTAGCGTGACCAATGTAGCCCCGGACGCCCTCGTCCGGGGTTGCGCGAAGCGCAATGATGACGGCGCGTGGTCACAGACTGCTGGCGTAAGCCGCAACAAGGCGAGCTTTTCTCGCCGGGCGGACGAGGCGTCCGCCCCTACACAGGAAGTACCAAATATGTCCAAATCACGCCGAGAATTTCTCTCTCTGACCTCGCTGGGAGTGCTAGGTGCGGCCGCGGCACGCATTCACGCACAGGATCTTTCCAAGCTGCCGCCGGGGGCTCCCCCTGCCTTTGGCGCAGGGCCACCTGTAGGTCCTGAGGTTTCGGTGAACATTTTCGCCGACGCCGAGAAGCTTGTGCAGTTTCCCTTGGCCGAGGACGAGCGCGCCATGGCTGCGGCCAGTTGGCGTCGCACGCTGGCATCTCTGTACGAGCGGCGCACTGGTCCGCGGAAACTCGCTCTGGAATCCACGATCGCACCGGCAACACAGTGGAATCCTCTATTGCCGAACCTCCATGCCGCTGCACAGCAAGACCGCTTCGTCCGTAGCAAGTCAGATGCGGCTCCCCTTCCAAACAAGGATGAGGATATCGCCTACGCTCCCGTAACCAAGCTCTCTCGCTGGATCGAGAGCCGCCAGCTCACTTCGGAGCACCTGACGAAGATCTACCTTGACCGGCTTGAGCGGTTCAATCCGCAGCTTCGTTGCGTAATCACCATCACACGTGAATTTGCAACCAAGCAAGCAAAGCAGGCGGATCAGGAAATCGCACAAGGCAAATGCCGCGGCCCGCTGCACGGGATTCCCTTCGGCGTAAAAGATCTGCTTGATACGGCCGGCATTCCAACGACGTATGGAGCCGAACCGTATCGCAACCGCGTACCCGCAGATGATTCGGTGGTGGTGAAACGGCTGTACGAAGCCGGCGCAGTCCTCGTCGCCAAGCTCAGCCTTGGCGCACTCGCACTAAATGACATCTGGTCCGGTGGCCAGACCATGAATCCGTGGCTGCCGGAGGAGGGTTCCTCTGGATCAAGCGCCGGTCCGGGCGCTGCCACCGCCGCGGGACTTGTGGGGTTCTCTATCGGCAGCGAAACCGGCGGCAGCATCGTAAGTCCCTCGATGCGCTGCGGAGTCACCGGGCTACGTCCCACGTACGGGCGAGTTCCGCGAACAGGCGCGATGACTCTCTGCTGGTCTCTCGACAAGCTCGGCCCGATGACGCGCGGAGTTGAAGATGCACTGCTCGTTTTGCAGGCCATTACGGGACCTGACGCCGGAGACCTCGCCAGCGTGCCTAGCCGTCTCGATTTCGATGCCGGCGCAAGTGTTAAGGGTCTGCGTCTCGGCTACTTCCCTGCCTGGATGAAAGAGCGTCCCGCAACGGAAGTCGATCGCGCGGCACTCGAGACGGCCAAGAAACTCGGATTTGAGTTGGTTGAGGTCTCGATTCCCGACTGGCCGTATGACTGCTTGAATCTGATTTTGTTCGCGGAGGGTGCTGCCGCTTTCGAAGAACTCACCCTAAGCGGCGGACTTCGAGAGTTGAAAGCCCAGGTGCCCGATGCGTGGCCGAACATCTTCCGGCAAGCCAGATTCCTCTCCGCAGTCGATTTCGTGCAAGCCGATCGTATGCGGCGCAAGGTCGCCAACGAGATGGCCCGCTTGTTCTCCGAAGTCGATTTAGTCCTCGTGCCCTCGTTGCGCGACGAGATGCTGGTCATAACAAATTTCACCGGGCATCCTTCGGTTACGCTGCGAGCGGGATTCGTCGAAGTGCAGCAAGCGCGCAGCGATTGGGCCCCGGACCCCGACCATCCACTGCCCACCTTCTCCCCACCGCGGCGCGTGCCGCATGGGATCACGCTGATTGGCCATCTGTTCGACGAGGGAACCTTGGGCTCCGCCGCGATCGCCCTTGAGCAGGCATTCGCAGTGGCGCATGAGAGGCCGCGAGGCTTCTAGCGACAGCCGCAGATAATGTCCTTTCTTGACAGAAGGGCAGAGTCGCTATATCTGTAGTCACGCCCATGTCCCGACGCCTTCGGCTCTCGTGGCTTCTGCTGGCATGCTGCTGTGGATCATCCGGCTCTGAGAAGCAGGAAACCTGGCTGGAAATCCGAAGCCCGCATTTTGTTGTGGTCACGAATTCCAACGAAAAACAGGGTCGTCGTGTCGCTGACCAGTTCGAACGCATGCGCTCGGTCTTCCATGTCGCTTTTCCGCTGCTGCAAATCGACCCAGGGACGCCCATTATTATCCTGGCGGTGAAAGATGAGAAGGACTTCCGGGCGCTGGAGCCAGAAGCGTATCTGGCCAAGGGATCGTTGAAGCTTGGTGGCTTATTCCTCCGCGCCGCCGACAAGAACTACGTTCTGATGCGACTGGGAGCCGAGGGGGACCATCCGTACGCTGTCGTATACCACGAATATACGCACCTGCTTTTGAGCAAGGCCGACTGGATGCCGCTGTGGATGAGTGAGGGTTTGGCCGAGTTTTATCAGAACACCGACATCACAGACAAACGCGCGGCGCTTGGCCAAGTGAGTGCCGACAATATCCTTTGGCTGAGGCAGAACCAACTGTTGCCACTGCCGATGCTTTTTGCAGTGGACCACAGTTCACCCTACTACCACGAGGAAAAGAAGGGTTCGATTTTCTATGCGGAGTCGTGGGCCTTGATGCACTATCTGGAGATCAGTGATTTCAAAGACAAGGCCGGCCGCATCACAGAATACGGAGCGCTTCTGGCGAAGAATGTGGACGCGGTGAATGCTGCCACGAAAGCCTTCGGTGATCTAGAACACCTACAAAGCAATCTGGAAGCTTATATCCGAAGCGGCCGGTACAACTATTTCACGATGACGACCACAACAGAGGTGGATGACTCCGCTTTCAAGGTCCAGCCTCTGGCTCCGACCCAATCCGCGGCCTTGCGCGCAGACTTTCTTGCCTACAACGAGAGAACCGCGGATGCACAGGCTTTGCTGGATCGTGTGTTGCAGGATGATCCCAAGAACGTCTCGGCGCGCGAGACCAAGGGGCACATTGCACTTCGGCAGGGTCAGATTGACGAGGCCAGAAAGTGGTATGGCGAGGCGGTTCAGTTGGACTCACAAAGCTATCTTGCTCACTATTACTTTGCCGCCATGTCCATCAACCACGGAGGCGACTCCTCCCAGGAAAGCAAGATTGAAGCCAGTCTGCGCGCAGCTATCAGGCTCAACCCTACATTCGCGCCCGCTCTCGACACACTTGCCATTTTCCTTGCTACACAACACAAGAACCTGGAAGAAGCGCATATGATGGCCCTCCAGGCAATCTCTCTGGATCCCACAAACGTCGCTTACCGCCTGAACGTCGCACATATTTTGATGATGATGGAGAGCCCTGACAGCGCCATCGCTGTCCTGAAAGCAGCCGGGAAGTTCGCAAAAACTCCGGAGCAGACCCAGATGATAGCTGACGCTCTTACCCGCGTGCAGGAGTACGCCGAAATGAAGGCGAAGTTCGGCGAGAAGCGGAAAGCATACGGTATCGATCAGAATGTGAGTGTCGAAAATGCCGGGGAGAACCGCCGCGATGTTCCGGTTCCCAGGCTCAGGCATCGCGACTTCGTTCCCAAAGGGCCACATCTCTTTGCCGTCGGAGTTCTCAAGGCTGTGAGCTGCCAAAATCCCGAACTCGATCTGATCCTTGTGGCCACTGAAAAGCAAATCTCGCTCCATTCAGATAATTACTTCAAGGTTCCCTACACGGCTCTGGGCTTCGAGCCGACCAAAGACCTCAATCCGTGTACTGACCTCGAGAATCGGCCCGCCAAGGTGGAGTACGTCGAATCGGCGAACCCCTCAGTCGCGGCGCAACTCGTATCAGTAGAACTGCACAAGTAGAAATCCGCCGTCGGTCTCTTCGTTTTTCACTTCCGCGATCGCCTGGCTGCCGCATTTATAATAGAAAGATTCCCTACTCGCGAAATTCGGTCCTGTGTTGCCAGGGAGCAGGCAGGTTGGGGCTACAACTGATCGATGGCTCCGAAAGGACATTTGAGGACAGAAATAGTCCTAAATACCCGCTACCGTGGTGTGGCCAGTAGCTAGAAGCTGGCAACCGAGAGATTCAATGGACTTCAAGCTCGTATCCAGTTACAAGCCGCAGGGCGATCAGGCAGCTGCCATCCAAGCGCTCACGCGAGGTGTGTTCGATCGCGAGCAGCACCAGGTTCTGCTCGGCGTCACCGGATCGGGGAAGACGTTCACCATGGCCAAGGTCATCGAAGCGGTGAATCGCCCGACCCTCGTCATGGCGCACAATAAAACGCTCGCGGCGCAACTCTATCACGAGTTCAAGAGTTTTTTCCCGCACAATGCGGTCGAATATTTCGTTTCTTACTACGATTACTATCAGCCGGAAGCCTACGTCCCCGCCGCCGACCTCTATATCGAAAAAGAGGCCACGATCAATGATGAGCTCGACAAGCTCCGCTTATCGGCGACGCGTTCGCTGTTCGAGCGCCGCGATGCCTTGATCGTCGCCTCCGTGAGCTGCATTTACGGATTGGGATCGCCCGAGGCGTACTACGGAATGATGCTCTTCGTGGAAAAAGGTCAGAAGGTCAAGCGCGAGGACATCACTCGCAAGCTGGTCGATATTCTTTATGAGCGCACGAACAGCGAGTTTCGTCGCGGCACTTTCCGCGTGCGCGGTGACGTTATCGAGGTATTCCCCACCTACGACGATATGGCGTACCGCATCGAGATGTGGGGAGATCAGATCGAGTCGCTTTCTCAGATCGATCCGCTGTTCGGCACGGTCAAGCAGAAGTACATGCGCCTGCCAATCTATCCGAAAACGCATTACGTGATGAAGGACGAGACACGCGCCGCAGCCGTCGAGTCGATCAAGAAAGAACTGGCCTGGTGGGAGGTCGAACTCGAAAAGCAGGGACGCCTGGTCGAATCGCAGCGCATTCACCAGCGCACGATGTTTGATCTGGAAATGATCAAGGCGATGGGCTACTGCCACGGAATCGAAAACTACTCCAGGCACTTCACCGGGCGCTTGCCGGGAGAGCCTCCGCCGACACTGCTCGATTACTTCTCGCGTGATTATCTGATGTTCATCGACGAATCGCACCAGACTGTACCGCAGTTGCGAGGCATGCACGCCGGCGATCGTTCGCGCAAGGAAGTCCTGGTCGAGTACGGATTCCGCATGCCTTCGGCGCTCGACAATCGCCCGCTAACGTTTGAGGAATTCGAGCATCGCACGAACCAGTTGGTCTATGTGTCTGCGACCCCCGGTCCGTATGAGTTAACCAAATCCGCTGGCGTAGTCGTTGAGCAGATCATCCGGCCGACCGGACTGATCGACCCGGAGGTAGAGATTCGCCCGGTCAAGGGACAGATCGACGACCTGCTTCACGAGATTCGGGCACGGGTCGAGCGTGGCGAACGTGTGCTGGTCACAACTCTGACCAAGCGAATGGCGGAGGACCTGGCCGAGTACTACGCCGAGGTCGGCGTGAAGTGCCGCTACATGCACTCGGAGATCGAAACCCTGGAACGCGTCAAGATTTTGCGCGACCTGCGCAAGGGCGAGTTCGATGTATTGATCGGAATTAATCTACTGCGCGAAGGACTGGATCTTCCGGAGGTCTCGCTGGTGGCGATTCTCGATGCCGATAAAGAAGGATTCCTCCGTTCCAGCGGGTCCCTGATCCAGACCATCGGCCGCTGCGCGCGTCATCTGAATGGCCGCGCGATTCTCTATGCCGACCGCATGACCGACTCGATGAAGCGCGCCATGGACGAAACTTCGCGCCGGCGTGCCATTCAAGCGGCCTACAACGAAGAGCATGGCATTACGCCGGAGTCCATTGTCCGCCCGCTGGATATGACCCTCGCTGCGATCGTCGCTGCAGACTATACCGATCTGGCCTCGCCGGAGGCCGACGGCATCCCGGAATTCAAATCGCAGGAAGAAGTGGATGCCTACATCGCGAAACTGGAGAGCGATATGCGTGAAGCAGCGAAGCGGTTTGAGTTCGAGAAAGCAGCCAAACTCAGGGATACGATCAAGGATTTGCGGACCAAGGAGTTCTTGTTCGCCTAGACTCACCTCTCCGCCGATCGGACCGGGTAACCCGCATCGGCAGCAGAAATGGTCGAGCGTCGCCCAACCGGACAGCGGAGGCGGCTGTCCTACATGCCCTTCTATCTCCCGTACGCCGCGCTCGCTGCCATCGGCTTCCGGTGCATCGTGTAGCCGTCATAGGTCTCCTGCCGGAAGTTTAGATTGGGAGCACAGAGTTTTTCCGTCTGGCTGAGAAAGAGATACCCGCCAGGTTCGAGATAAAGGTGCAGGCGCTCGATGAGGGCGCTGCGCTGCGAGCGGGATAATTGCGGCAGCACGTCCATGCAGAAGATGCAGTCGAACCTTCCGATGTACACCGGCCTGGTCAGGTTCATGGTGTTGAACGTAACCAGGCTGCGCACGCGGGGCTTGACCAGCAGATGCGTGCAATTGGGGGAACTACTCGTCGAGTTGCCATTCCCAGACGATCCATTCTGAGTTCCTTCCAGCGGGTTCGAGCTTGCATTGGCACCAATCTTCGAAAAGCACGACCGGATCATCGCCGGCGGCAGGCCCTGCAGCGCCGATTGCGGATACAACCCACGTTCGGCCACCTTGACCGCCGAGGGCAGCAAGTCTGTACCCACAATATGAATGGACCACTCTTTCATCCCGGGAGCGCCAGTATCCAAAACCCCGCCGTTCCGGCCCGTGGACTTTGGACCTCCATTCCCATTGCAGGAACCGTTCCCCGCACTACTCGATCCGTTCGGCATGGCCTCACAGATAGCCATCGCGATCGAGTACGGTTCTTCGCCGGTTGCGCATCCCGCGCTCCATATACGGACGGTGCACGCGCCGTCGTCAGCCTTACGCGAATAGAGTTGCGGCATGACATGGCGCGCTAGAGCGTTCATCGCCCCAGGATGACGGTAGAACCCGGTTTTCATGTTCATCACGCCATCCAGGAACTCTGCAACTTCTGCCGGATCGAGATCGCATGAACGCAACCGGTTGAGCAACGCAGCCGGGGATTCCAGTTCGTGACTCTCAAGATGTTCGGCCACATGCGCCGCCAACGCACTGTTGGGGCAATCCAGCAAAACCCCGGTCAGGCGCTCCACGAGCAGGCGCAGTTCCGACAATTCGTGTTCAAGAATGGTGACGCCCGCAATCACTCTGTGCATATGTCCTTTCCTCAAGGGAACGGCGGTACGTCGCCGTCGCCCCGGGGGAGGAGAGGTTTGTTCTCAGTTCTCGAGCTGCGCTTGTGCCTGCTTGCTCGGAGCGCGCGGCTCACAACTCCTAGCTAGCTCTCAGTCGCCTGCCGCTGACGCTGCATACCTGTAAGAATCCTGTCCAGCCTGCTGGGCCACCACGTTCATTTCTTTCTCCAGTGAAGAAAAGCGCTGCATGATCTCGTGAATTCGCAGCGTCATGTTCCGGATCGTCTCAATCTGCGCACGCGTCTGCGCAGAGAAACTGCCGGGCTCCAGCAGCAGCAGGTCTGAATTTCCCAATACCGAGGTGAGTGCGTTGTTCAAGCTGTGTCGCATCTCAAGCATGTATCGTCCGAGGGTGGCCTCGCGCTCGAGCGCAGCGCAAGCGGATTCAGCAGCGCGCGCCCGGCCTTCCGCCCGCGAACGGTGTACGGCCTCGGCCGCCGCGAGAACCACAGTGTCGAGCCAGTGCTCGCTGGGCCGCAGGATGCTTACACGCGGCCAGCGGTCCCTCACCAACTGCGCCGTGCCACTGTCATAGCAAACGCAAAAGATCGGTTGTGCGGTCGAATGCAGGGGCTCGAGCACCACCGAAAGCAGATCGCGCCGTAACTGGCCGATAATGGCAACATCGAATACGTCGGCAGCGAACCGGGGCCACAGTTCGCCACTGAGCAGGGTGAATGTCGGAACATTCCGCTCCATCTGCCAGCGCGCTGTGATGCGGCGCGAAAACTCGGGTTCGTCGGAGATGATCAGGGCTGTCGGCGTTTGCACTTACCTGTTTTCCTCTTTTCTGATGGCTACCGATGAAGCAATGGATAACTTCTCGCGGCGCTCATTTCTTCGCTGGCGGCCGCGAGGCGGAATCTGTATTCCAGCCGGGCGAACTCGACACTTCAAACTCTGCGGCATCCGCCTTCGGGGCAACCGGCTTGCCGGGCTTGCTTGCGCCGGGTGCAACCGGTTTGGCAACGGGTTTTTGCATGGCGGACGCTGCTGCTGCCTTGACCGCCGGGGCTGCTGCAGGCTTCGCCGGAGGCGCTGGCTTTGCCGCGATTGGCGCCGAGGCATTAGGCTGTGCCGGAGCAGTCGGTTTGGCGGCCAGCGCAGGCTTCGCAGCGGCGGCTGGTTTCGCCTTTGCATCTGCCTCCGCCGCCTTTCCACGCCCGAGCGCGTGTTCTACCGAGGCACGCAGATCGACCAGCATGCGCAGCGGCGATCCCGACGAATACTCCGCCTGGAACATCACCTTCCATGACTGGCAGATCATGCGCAGCCGCACAACCGGCTCCTGCGCTGAGAATTGCGCCCGGCGACAGTCGATCGTATCGATCCCTTTGTCCTCTAGCTCGCTTAGGCCATCGAGAATCAGATTCAGGTCACCGAGCATCAGGCGGAAGAATGCTCTCCGCATCAGATATCCGAAGCGAGTGAATGCCACCAGCGCCACGGGAAGATAAAACAGTTCTCCCGCCAGCCCTTTTGCTTTGCGCCCCTGCTCGAGCACTCCGCCGTGCAGCAGTTCGTCGAGCGACTTGCATTTGCGGGCGGCGTCGAGCACGCGGTCGAGCGCGTTCAGCCATACTGGAGGCTTCAGCTCGACTTGTCCGAGCACCGGTTCCATGGTCTGAGCCACATAGGCCAGATCCACTTCGGCATCATTGAGCCCGGCGGGCGCGATCTGGCTGAAGTACTGCACCAGCAGGAAGTCGATTTTGTCGCGAATCGAATCACTCTTGTTTGTCTTCGCAAGAAAGTGCTGCAACAGCGACAGCAACCCTTCTTGACTTACGAGCGAACTGGTCTGCAGAAATTGCCGCAGTTGATGCACCTGGATGGCTTCATCCATATGCTCCACCCACTGGTTCGCCTGCTCGACGACCTCTTTGCCGGGCGTCTCCACACCGGCTTCCAGTTCGGCGCAGGGTTTCACTTCAATGGCGAACTCGCGAGCGAGCTCGAAGTAAACGGGATAGAGCTTGCGCGCGAAACTCCACTGCGTGGCGAGATCTTGTACGGGTGTGGTAGGAGTCATGATTTCACAATCCAGTTGGGCACTTCGCGGCTGAACCGCGCGGCCACAAGAGTGTTCCCCGGCTGGTACTGCACGGCAACTACGCGGGCCTCTTCCTCGAACGAGCCATCGGAATTGCGCAGCTTGACCATGTCGGCAAATTCCAGCGGGGTCTTGCAGGCAAACAGTACTTCGCGCGGCGTGCCAAATTCGATGATGGTACTTTCGCTGAAGTCGGGCTTCTGCCCGGGCTCTATCAGGCGGGCAAACTGTACGGGCATGCGCATCGCGGTCGCGTCCGGGAAGAACCGTGCCAAACCAGCCACGGGACTACTGCTGTGCGTGCTACGTGCGGTGGCTGTGCCCTGATGCGCCAATCGATCGAGGCTCCCTAAGAAACTACTAACCAAACTCGCTCTGCACATCGAAATGCGGTCGGGCTCCCCCTCTTCCTGGTTTGGAAGAGCTGTGGGGAGCCAGATTCCGCGGTTCACCGGAAAATCGAGCAAGGGGGGAGCCATCTCCGGGAACGGAAGGACTAGCACCGAGGGGAACGGGTTTTCAGAGAGTTAGAGTCTTAAATCGCAACGTCCAGTAGGGCTATCCCGAAGTGAAGTCTCAGCCTGAGACGAAAGGTCTCAAAGTGGCCGAGAAAGTCATTGGGCAGACCCGCAGGCTCAGCGCTTAGCGATAGGGCCATCATAGAGGTAATTGGTGGTGCCGATCGACCGGATGATGTGACTTTGGGAGTCTCTTTCGGGCACGGGCTGGAGCTTCATTACAGACAGGCCAAAGTCGCTCGTATTGCCGATCGCCACCGAAACTTACTGCAGCGTGTGGCTGGATTCCCTCGCGACGCCACCGCCGATGTTGTAGCGTTTTAGCTTGCGATACAACGTAGCCCGGCTGATACCGAGCATTCTACCGGCAAGCGCCTTGTCGCCTTTGACCTGCTCGAATACCCGCTCGATGGTGGCTCGTTCAAGGTCTTCGAGGTCCGTAGTCGAAACCGGCATGCGCGGCGCCTCGACCAATACGGTCTCTTCCATCAAGTCTGGGTCAAGCACCGGCGGCTTGCCGGTGTGTGGCACCGGTGCGGGTGGTGACACTCCGGCGCCCGAGGCAATGGCCGGAGGCAGATCACTCAATTCAATAATCTGGCCATTTCCGAGCGCAACGGCGCGCTCCACGCAGTTTTCCAACTCGCGGACATTTCCCGGCCACTCATATTGCATGAGCGCCTTCATTGCCGCGGTGGAAACATGAACCTCCTGCCCGGGAGCGTAGCGGTCGAGGAACCAATGCACCAGCAGAGGAATGTCGCTGCGGCGCTCGCGCAGAGCAGGAACGAACAGCGTCACCACATTGAGGCGGAAGTACAGATCCTTGCGAAAGGTCCCGTTCTTGTACGCTGTTTCCAGGTCACGGTTCGTGGCGGCGATCACTCGCACGTCCACCTTGACGCGCTGATTGCTGCCCACCGGGCGCACTTCTTTTTCCTGCAGCACGCGCAGCAACTTGGCCTGGAGTTCCAGCGGCAACTCGCCCACTTCGTCCAAGAAGATCGTTCCACCATCTGCCGCCTGGAACAATCCCTGCTTCGATTTCAACGCGCCCGTGAACGCCCCCTTTTCGTACCCGAACAACTCGCTCTCAATGAGCGTGGGGACAAGGGATCCACAATCAACGGCGACAAAAGGGCGATTGCCAAAGGCTCCGCGGAAGTGCATCGCCCGAGCGACCAATTCTTTACCCGTGCCGCTCTCTCCGTAAATCAGTACCGGGGTTCGCGTGTCCTTCAGGCGCGCCACCATGCGCAAGACTTCCTGAATGCGAGTGGAGGAACCAACAATTCCATGCACTGCGGTTTCAGAATCGGTACGCTGCCGCAAGAATTCGTTTTCTTCGACAAGGCGAACCTTTTCGGCCATTCTTCGAAGAAAGAGCCGCAATTCTTCCAAGGGCGAAAACGGCTTGGTGATGTAGTCGTAGGCACCCAGCTTCATGGCCTGCACTGCCGTCTCGATGGAGCCGTGTCCGGTCATAAGAGCCACTTCGGTGCGCGGCAGCAATTTTTTCACCTTCTCCAGGAACTCCAGACCCGACATGTGGGGCATGACCATATCGGTCAGAATCATGTGCACCGACTGCTCTTCGAGGAGTGCCAAGGCCGACTCGCCGCTCTCGGCTTCCAGACAGATGAAGCCGAGCGCCTCGCCGACAGTACTGCACAGCTTTCGGATCGTCTGCTCGTCATCGACGATGAGGAGCCGTATGCGAAGATCTTCTTTTCCGCTACTATTCACTGCTCCGCCTTCCCAAACGTTTTTGAAATCACGTCAATAAACTGCTGGACCCGGAAGGGTTTCTCCACACAAGGAGCACCCGTTTCCCGCAAAGTGGCGACGGTTTCCTCGTTGGCGATGTCTCCGGTGATGAAAACCAGCCGATGAGCCAGATCTGGTCTGTGCTTTGCGATCCAGGCGTGCACCTGCCCTCCGTCGACGCCTCCGGGAGTACGCATGTCAGACACGATGCCCAGGAAAGATCCCGTTTCCAGGAGCCGCAGGGCATCCACTCCCGATTCACAACACACCACGGGGTATCCGCTGCGCTCCAAGGCAGCTTGTACGTAAGCCATCACCGCAGGCTCATCTTCGACAAGCAGCACGGGCAAAGGCTGAGGTTTTATCGCTGGCAGGCTCATGGTTGTCTGACTCCTGCGGTCACGCCCATTGACGCGGTCTGGGAAGCTGCGGGCAAGCGGACAATGAATGTCGCACCGTTCTCCCCAATATTGTTGTGGTAAAGAATCTCACCACCATGCTCTTTGACAATTCCGTAACAGATGCTGAGGCCAAGGCCGGTGCCTTTCCCCACTTCCTTGGTGGTAAAGAAAGGATCGAAAATTTTGTCCGGATGGCTAATGCCATTCCCATTGTCCGAGAACGAGACTTCGACCGAATCGTCCGATTTGGATGACATAATCTCGATGCGCGCCGGCCGGCCGACCGCGCGCACAGCGTCGTAGGCATTATTCAGGATATTCAGAAAGACCTGCTGCAACTGGTGCGCGTCGCCGATCACCTCGGGAAGTCCTTCATCCAGATGCTCAACGACGTCGACCCCATGGCTGTTGAAGTCGTAGGAGCGCAACTGAATAGTGCGGCGTAGAATGGCGTTCAGCTGTACCGGATTGCGTTGCGGCGGCATCTGGCGCGCAAAGCTGAGCAGGTTCTGCACGATCTGCTTGGTCCGCTGAGCTTCCTGCAGAATCACGCGCAGATCTTTGCGCGCGGTTTCCGGGAGATCGGGATTCTCCATCAAAAGATCGGCAAAGCCGAGAATCGCTGTGAGCGGATTATTCACCTCATGCGCGACACCCGAGACCAGCTGCCCTACGGCGGCCATCTTCTCTGTATGCAGCAGTTTGTCGCGCAGAATGGCAGAATCAGTGATATCGGTTAACACCAGCACGATACTGGTCACGGTGCCCTGCTCGTCCCGCATCGGACTGAGATTGGCCGAGAACTTCCCGGCCACACCATTGCGACGCACCAGTTCCATCTCGAGATTGTCCACTTGCTGCCCATGCAGCGTGCTCTGGACAGCTTCGGACAGGCGACGCCCGAAATTTGGAGCGGCCAATTCCAGCAGCGGACGGCCCAGCAGTTCGCCCTGCTCAAATCCCGCGTCGTACCAGCGCCGATTGGCATAACTGATCAGCCCGGCGGTATCCGCTACCAGAATCAGGCTCTGGGTGTTATTCAAGATTTTTCCTGAGAAATCGCGCTCTCGATGCAGTTCGGACTGGTACGTCCGCAAGCCGGTGACGTCGAGCATCAGTCCACGAATCTGCACCAGACGCCCTGTGCTGTCGTAGAGCCCGAAAGCGTTTATGAGCACGTGAATTGGCGAGCCGTCCTTGCGCCGGAGGGTTGCCTCGAAGTTCCTCAGGCTGCCCAGCTCTTCCATGTGCTTGGCATGCAGCTGCCGCTGCTCGGGCGTGAGATAGAGCTGGGTGGGAATATCGATCTGCAGCAACTCTTCCCGGCTGGAATAGCCGAGCATCCGCACCATCGCGTCATTCACTTCCACGAATCGGCCGTTGGGAGTGCTGAAGAACAGTCCTTCCTGAATATTGTCAAAGAGCTCGCGGTAGCGCCGTTCCGCTTCACTCCGGTCGGAGATGTCTTTCAAGACATGAATCGTCTGCAGGCCCTGGCCGGTTGCGCCGGGTACACGCGAAGTCGACACCAGATACGTGCGGTCAAAAACAGGGTGAGCAAACTCCGCCGGCTCATCACCGGTGGAACGGCAAAATGGGCAGGAATAGGACGCCGAATCGCTGGTCAGCGACATCAGAGCGCGAATGTTCACTCCAATCAACTCTGACGGGGGCACGCCAACCATGTCAGCCAGAGACCGATTCACCCGCAGCACACGGTCGGATTGATCGTGCACCACGATCAAGTCGGTTATGGCATCGAAGATCTCGACCCAATGGCGATTCGACTGTTCGATCTTCGTAAACAGGGTCGCATTGGCAAGCGCCATCGTGGCATGTCCCGCCATCGTCTCCAGAAAAACCTGGTCCTCCTGGCTCCAGGGAGTCGGACGGCCGGCGAGACATAGAACTCCTGACAGCTCACCGTTCGTCCCCGGCAGACGCACCATCGTGCATTGAGTCCATTGCAGCTTGGCCGCCGCCTCCGACCCGAGGAGGTCCGAGGCCGATGCGGAGATCACTTTTTCACCATGCCGAGCCAGGAATTCGCCCAGAGCCGCTCCGAGATTTCGCTCACTCTCACGATCGAGGGAGGAGGACGAGATCGCTGTTTCCTTTTTCATCAGGCTCTCGGTCTTTGGGGAAACATCCGGTACACCCACGATGAGCGGTGGACTCGACCGTGCGGATGTAGAGGCCTGAAGCGCAAATTGCGGCTGATGCAGCGCAACGACCTGCCACCGTCCTTCCTGCTGCATGGCCAAAAGTCCGCCGCGGGACATCGTCAGTTCGGCTGAGCGGCGCACAAAGCGGATGGCAAATTCCGGCAGGCGCAGACTCCCTTCAGTTTCGCGCGCAAGTTCGATCAATGCCTCGGCCCGCCGCCGATGCTGGTCGGAAAGATGCAGATTCCGCGCTGCTTCGAGCATCACAGCCGCCTGATTCGCCAGAGCCCGTGCTCGCCGAATGTCCTCTTGCGAAATGCCAGTTCCGTCCAGCCGATCCAGAACTCCAAACATCCCGAGCAGAGTTCCGTTCGCCCCCAGCAGCGGCACTGCCAGGAATTGATGCACCTTGTAATTGGAAATTGCCTTGATGTTTGCCCCGGGAACCCGGCTGGCCTCGTCGGTCCAGAAAACCTCCTTGGCGCGCAAGGCCTTGGTGGCGACACCTTCTGGAAAAACAGTGTCCACCCGCCTGGGTTGCCCGCGCTCAATCCCATAACGCACCTGGAGTTCGTCATTTTCCAGCAGTGCAATGAAGCAGCGTCCGAAACCCAGAAAGCCGGACGCGCGCATGACAAACGCGGAGAGAAAATGATCCAGGTCTCCACTAGCGCTCAGCTCCAGCGAAATCTCAAGCAGTTGATGAAGTTCCTGAGCCTGCGCGTGTGCGGTGGCATGCAGTTCTGCGTGCGCAACCGCGACGGCGCCAAACCCCGCAATGGCAGCCACCAACGACCGTTCTTCGGCGCTGAAGATCCCATCCTGTCGCGGATAAATCAGGATTGCGCCCTGCGTCCGCGCCGTCCGAAAGGGTGCCGCCAGCAACATTCCGGGAGAGACGAGATTCCCGAGCGAATGCACGTCCGCACCGGTGGAGAGTGTGAGGGGTTCTCCCGCAGCGACGGCGCGCTGGGCAAGATCCGCCGCAAAGCGCAAAGTCTGGCGATCATGCCGGGCCCGCGCCGAGGTCGCCAACTGTGGCGTCTCCGCAGATACAGCCTTCAGCTCGAACGGGCCCTCCCGCCGCAATAGCACGCACACCAGCGGCGTCCTCAGAAGCAGCCGGATCCGATCAGCAAGCGCCTCGATGACGGCTCCAACGTCCGGGCTTCCATGCAACGCGTGCGCAACTTCTGCCAGAATCTCGGCACGGCGGTGCTCTTCCCTGGACACCTCGGTCAGGCGCGCTGCTTCCAGTAGACTCCCGAGCTGTCCTGCCAAGATGGTCGCCTTTGCCGCAAAATCTTCGTTGAAAAATTCTTCGTTGGAGTCATGCAGAAAAGTGACGGCTCCGATCACCTCGTTGAAGACCACAAGAGGAGCCGCCAGCAGCGACCGGGCCTCGAATTCCCTTGCCGCCGGGAAGGCCGTTGAGGTTACATGGTTTGCAAAGATCGTACGCCGTTGCCGAACCGCCTCAGCGGTGACTGTGCTCTCGAGCGGACGCAGCCGCATTCCCGCAAAACGTTGCGCCAGCTTCCCATCTGCCTGCTCGCCGACGAGTTCATCGCCGGACTGGCATCGCCAGAAGTACACGCCAGATACGTCAAAGAATTCGCGTGTAGCCTGGCAGAACAGCTGAATCAACTTGTTGGGATTGGGTTTATCCCCGGAATTCGCGCCAATGCGGAGCAGAAGCTTCTGGAAGCCCTCCTCGGAGCCGGAGAAGGCTCGGTCTCCCGGGGGAACCATCGAACTGCTAACAGAAGCACTGACATCTGCGCCGACGCTGGGGAAATAGTTTTCGCGATTCACAAGTGCTTGAATCTAATGGGAAACTAATTGCGATCTCAATTTGAGTCAAGGGAAATGGCCGAGGGGTGCCTTCCTTGGAAATCCCGCGACTCGGAGTGAGATTTTGTCTCACCCTGAGAAACACTACAGCGTTTTTGCCGAATGAGACAACGCCAATCCCCAGCGGGACCGATTTTGGGTAGTTGTGCAGAAGCTAATTCTTGACTATTCAATGAGTTAGCAGCCATTACTTTGGTTTTTCCAAGAAGATTCCATTGGACTAGACATTGCACGCCTCCTCTTGCGAGTTCTGGAAGCGGAGGAGGATCTGTGTCTCAACGAATCACGACAGCCGTGCTGGCAGTCGTCAGCGTTGTTGGCACACTCGGTCTGCAGCACATCGCAGCTCAGACTTCGCAAAGCGATGAAATTAATCGTCGCGCAAAGACTAGAGTTCAGCCAGTTTTTCCGGAGCTGGCCCGGAAGATGAGCATCGGCGGCACCGTGAAGGTCGAAGTCACGGTCGCGCCCAACGGCACCGTGAAAGAGGCACGAATTGTGGGCGGCCACCCGGTGCTGGCCAACGCCGCACTGGACGCAGCCAAGAAGTGGCGCTTCGAGCCGGCTGCAGCAGAGAGTACGGGGGTCATCGAGTTCAAGTTCGAGCCGCGGTAAATCGTATCCCGCGGAGGAGACAGGCATGACTATCGGCAAGAAGTTGTATATGAACTTCGGCTTCATCCTCTTGATGGTGCTGGCGCTGTTCCTGGTGAATTGGTTCGCGGTGCAGCGCGAGCACGATGCCAAGAAAGCGGCGCAACAGTCACAGGATCTGGGTGAGGCGACCAAAGAGGTGCGCTCCCAGATGATGCAAAACCGCCTCTATCTGAGCAACTACTTGCTGAGCGGCGACACGCGGGAGGTCGACCGCATGAACGAGGGCCTGCGCACGCTTAACGAGAAGCTCGACCTGGGCAAATCGCTGGGCAGTTCCGATCAGGTCAAGACTTCCTTGAGCAAGGTGCAGCAACTGGAGCAGTCCTGGGGCAAGGAATTCGCCCAGCCGCTGATTGAGAAACGGAAGGACGTCGACTCCGGGAACGCTACCGTTGCCGAACTGCAGATTTATTACCTGCAGAAGGATGCGTCCGCTTGGGTAAAAAACTCCACGGACGCGCTCGATGTGGCGGACGGTGAAAACAAGAAGGTCATGGACGAACGGGCCAACTCCGATGTAAGCGCAGCGAAATGGACTATCTGGATTTCATTTCTCACGACCGTAGCTGCCTTGATCCTGGGAGCCATGGTTGCCTATCGCACCGCCAAATCAATCACCGAACCGCTGACCAATCTCATGAATGTGGCGCGCGCCATCGGTAACACCGGCGATCTGGAACACAACATCGATCTCGGCCGCGACGATGAAATCGGGGAACTGGCCCGCACCTTCCACAAGATGGTCACCTACCTCAAGGAGATGGCCGGCGTGTCCGAAGCCATTGCCGGCGGCGACCTCACTCTGGAAGTCAAGCCGCGCTCCTCGCATGACACGCTGGGTAACGCCTTCGCGAAGATGGTCGAAGGTCTGGCAGGGCTCGTGCGTAGCGTACGCGACGCGTCCTCTCAAGTGGCCAGCGCCTCGAATCAGGTCGCCGGAGCCTCCGACGACTCCGCCAAGATCGGATTGCAGGCTTCTTCTGCCATCGATGAAGTCACCAGCACGATGCATGAGATGAGCGTCAACGTGCAGAACATGGTGAAGAGCACGCAAGTACAGGCTTCCAGCGTCAGCGAAACTTCGGCATCCATCGATCAGATGGTCGCCTCCATCCAGCGTGTGGCCGATACCGCGAAAGTGCTGCTCGATATCTCGAACCGCTCCCGCGAAGAGGTCCACAACGGAATCGGCACCATGGAGAAAGCGACCGACGGCCTGAACCGCATCAACACCACGATCAATTCTTCTGGCGAAATCATTGGTGCTCTCGGCCAGCGCGCCGACGACATCGGCAAGATCATCGAAGTGATTGACGATCTCGCCGAGCAGACCAACCTGCTGGCCCTGAACGCCGCCATTGAAGCCGCGCGCGCCGGAGAGCACGGCCTTGGATTCGCCGTGGTAGCGGATGAAGTCCGCAAGCTGGCGGAAAAGTCCGCTCAATCGACCAAGGAAATCTCAGAACTCATTCAAAGCATTCAGAAAGAAGCCCGCAAGGCGGTCGAGAATATGGACCGCTCCACTTCGATCGTTAACGAGGGACTGGCGCTGGGTTCCGAACTCAACTCTGCCTTAAAGAAGATTTCGAACGTTGTGACGGAAGTCTACAAATTCGCGCAGGAAATCGGGGCCGCGACTAACGAACAATCCCACGGATCGTCGCAGATCGCGCGTGCCACGACACGTCTGAACGAAATCACCCACGAAATCAACTCGGCGGTCGAGGAGCAGGCCTCGGGTGCCCAGGCGGTGGTGAAGGCCATGGAGCGCATGCGGGAACTGGTGCAGCAATCTACGTCGAGTTCAACCGAATTGGCGGCCTCGTCCGAGCAGATGTCGAAGATGTCGCGCAGCCTGCTGGAGTTCATTGACCGCTTCTCGTTGGGGGAAAGCGGTCGCGACAAGTCGGTCGAGCCCATGGGCCGCAACGTAAAGCGGGCAGTTGCTGGAGCGCAGTTCTAATCAGGAGCCCAGGCCATGAGTCGTGAACTGCATATTGTCGGTTTTCAGGTGGGCCGCGAAACCTATGGCGTGCCTATCACTTCCCTGCACGAGATCGTCCGGGTGCCGGAGATCACGGCTGTGCCGGATGCTCCCGATTATCTGGAAGGCGTCATCAACCTTCGCGGAAAGATCGTTTCCGTGATGGACTTGCGCAAGCGGTTTGGAGACAAGCAGGCCGTGCTCAAGAAGAGCAATCGCATTTTGGTGGTCGAACACGCCGGACGTTTGGCGGGACTGATCGTCGATTCGGCTTCCGAGGTTCTGAAGATTCCTTCCGACGCCGTGGAAGCACCGCCGGCTGTGTTTCAGGACGGCGGGCTGAACTGCGTGACAGGTTTGGGCAAAGTGGCGGGCCGATTGATTGTTCTGTTGGACATGAACAAACTGCTGGCGCCAGCGAGCCTCGACAGCAAGGGGAAGCCGGGCGAAAAAACCGCGGCAGCCAAGGCTGGAGCGCGATAGGAAGACAGTTGTCAGTGGCCAGTGATCAGGGAAGAAAGAACTTCGGGGATCACGGGCCACGGATCACTGATGTTGAGAGCTGTTCGATGTCGGACTGCAAATTCGGCTTTGAGATAGAACGAGAATACGCATGAGCGCATCCGGAGCGGCACCCGCTCCCATACTCACCGAGGCGGAACTGAAGCTGTTGCAGGCACTCATCTACCAGGAGTGCGGCATGCACTTCGACGACCGCCGTACCCACTTCCTGCAGGATCGCCTCTTGCGCCGCCTGAAGGAATGCCGCCTCGACTCCTTCTACTCTTATTACCGGCTTTTGATCAGCCCGACCGGCAAGGAGGAACTCACCAAGCTGCTTGAGAACCTCACTGTCAACGAGACCAGTTTCTTCCGCCACAAGGCGCAACTCGATCTGTTTCAGAAGACCGTTCTTGAGGAGCTGCTGAAGCACAAGAGCGCACGCCGGGAATACTCGATCCGCATATGGAGCGCAGGCTGTTCCACCGGTCAGGAGCCCTACACGCTGGCCATGCTGGTCACCGATGCGCTGGCTTACTACTACCTGCGCAATCCGTTGCCGATGGACTTGCCGTTGCCAAAGCCCTTAATTCCTCCCCCGTGGCGCGTCGAGATCCTGGCCAGCGATATCAGCTATTCGGTATTGCGCCATGGACAGGAAGGCTTTTACAGCGAACACCAGATGTCGATGGTCGACTATGGCTACCGGTTACGCTACTTCGACAAGGTTTCGGAACGTTATGCGATTAAAAAAGCGCTCAAGGAAATGGTGCACTTCGACTTTCACAACCTGAAAACCGAGTACCTGCCCCAGCGCAATGACGTGATCTTCTGCCGCAACGTGATGATGTACTTCGATGAAGCCGAGCAGAAGCGGCTGATCGAGAAGTTCTACCGCTGCTTGAATCCGAATGGCTATTTATTTGTGGGCCATGCCGAAAGCCTGCTGGGTCTGACCCAGAAATTTCAGATGGTCCACAAGGATAGTGGAACGGCGTATCAGCGGATTGAGGCCAGAGAGTAGCTATGACGAATTCCCCCGATGAGCGTGGCGCGGAACTGCGGGAGCTCTTCTACGAGACCTCGCAGGAGCTTCTGCAGGCGCTCAACGAAGAAGCGCTGAAGCTGGAGAAGAATCCCGGCGACGAGGAGATCGTGCGCTCGATCCGGCGCACAGTACACACCTTGAAAGGCGACTCCGCCGCCTGCGGACTGCGCGAGTTGAGCGAGTTGGCCCACCAATTCGAAGACGCTCTCTCGCTCGAAGGAACGGCGTCCCACACGGCTGTCGCGGAGATCGCTTTCGCGACTGCCGATCTTTTCAGCGACATGATCGCGGCCTACCGCAAAGGCGGCAGGCTACCTGCCACCAAGAGTATCGGCAAGAAGATTCAAGAGCTGATGACAGCTCCCGAGAAGGGCAAAACGCGTGGCAAGAAGACAGCGGGCAAGTCCGCAAGAGCTAAAGAACCTGCAACGAAAACCTCTGCCAGCAAGGCATCGAATAAGTCAGCCGTCCAATGGACCGAATACGAACGGCTTGCCATGTCCAAGGCGCAGGCCGACGGCCAGGACGTCGTGCAGGTTGTGGCCAAAATAGATCCGCACTGCGCCATGCCGATCGCCGGGCGCCAACTGGTTCACAATGCAATCGGGACCATGGGACCGGTGATCGCCGTGCGCCCGGATGCCAAGTCTCCGGCTGCTGCCAAGTTTATAGAGTTCGTCGTCGCAACGGTACAAACGCCCGACCAGATTGCAGCCAAGTGCAAGATCCCGACCATCGTGGAAGAGGTCACGGTTGAAGTGTTGTTGCAAGCCAGTGCAGTACCCCAGCCGGCACAACCGCCAACTGTTGCTGTCCCAGAAGAGGCTCGATCGGAAGCCGAGACGGCCTCACCCGAACCTGCTGCCACGACGCACGCTCCCGGCGTGGTTCCCCTCACGCAGGAAAATGTCCTGCGCGTTGAAGCCGGTCGCATCGACAACGTGCTCAACCTGGTCGGAGAGTTGATCATCGGCAAATCAATGCTGCAGCAGGCCCTGAACGACTTCGCCAAGCGTTACCCCAAAGATCTTTTGCGCGGCAAGTTCGCCGATGCCATGGCCTTTCAATCGCGGGTGCTCAATGACCTGCAGCGCTCGGTCATGAAGATCCGCATGGTACCCGTCGACCAACTCTTCCGGCGCTTCCCCCGTATGGTTCGTGATGTCGCCCGCCAATGCGGCCGCGAAGTCGAACTGGTGGTCAGCGGACAGGACACCGATCTCGATAAGGGCATTCTCGACGCGATCGCCGAGCCATTGACCCACCTCGTTCGCAATGCGATCAGCCACGGCATTGAATCGCCTGAAGAGCGCCGCAAGCTGAGCAAGCCTGCACAAGGGATCGTACGCCTGAACGCGTACCACCAAGGCAATCAGGTTATTGTCGAAATCAGCGACAACGGACGCGGAATCGATGTCGCCAAGATTCGTTCCAAGGCCATTGAACTCGGCCTGGCCACACCGGAAGAAGCCGCCAAGATGAGTGAACTCGAGGCTCTCAACTTCATCTTCCGGCCAGGCTTCTCGACGGCAGAGCAGGTCACTGAAGTTTCCGGGCGCGGCGTCGGGATGGACGTGGTCCAGAGCGTGCTGCACCGCCTCAAGGCCTCGATCAGTGTGGAGACTCGGCTTGGGGAAGGCACCACCTTCCGCCTGAAGCTGCCGCTTACCCTCGCCATCATCAAGGCGCTGCTCTTCTGGGTCGAGCAGCGGCTCTATGCCATCCCGTTGAATGCCGTTCTCGAAATCGCGCGTACCAACGAAGCTGAAGTCCACCAGGTTGATAACTACGAGGTGCTGCAGCTGCGCAATCAAGTGCTGCCGCTGCTTCGCTTGGGGCGCCCATCTCACGCAGATCGCAAGTCCAAGCTCTTTGTGCTTGTCATTACGGTCGGTGAAAAGAAGTATGGCCTCATCGTCGATTCCCTCGAGGGCGAAGAGGAGCTGGTCATCAAGGCGCTGGACGACCAGACCTTCTCGACCGACCTCGTCTCCGGTGCCTCGATCCTTGGGGATGGCCGCGTGGTATTGATCCTGAATCTGGGCGCCGTCGTTGAACATGTGTCGCGTTTGCGGCCCCTGGAGACGGGACAGACAAATTCCGGGCTGTTACTGACCCACACCGATCGCATGCGTCTGGCCCTGACGACAGAAGTGGGAGGCCGCGCATGAAGAAGGTGCGAGTGCTCGTGGTCGACGATTCAGCGCTCATGCGCAAGCTCATCCCGCAGATGCTCGCCGGGGACGAAGCCATCGACGTGGTCGGAACGGCCATGGATGGCTCCTTCTGCCTGAAGAAGATCGAAGAACTGAAGCCGAATGTTGTAACTCTCGATCTCGAGATGCCGGGCATGAATGGCATCGACACCTTGAAGGAGATCATGCGGCATAATCCGGTCCCGGTGATCGTCTTCAGCTCACACAGTACTGAGGGTGCCAGCGTCACCATGAAAGCTCTGGGGCTCGGTGCGTTTGACTTCGTCACCAAGCCCAAAGACGCCTCCGCGCACATGGCCGAGACAGCTCGGGAACTGATCGCCAAGGTCAAAGCCGCAGCTGACTGCAAGCTTAAACCTCGGGTGCTCCCCGGAACTCGGCCCAAGCCCGAGAAGATCGTGGCCCCAAGTGGCGCTCCCAACAAGATTGTTGCCATCGGAGTCTCCACCGGCGGTCCTCAGGCACTCGAATACGTACTGTCGCAATTGCCTGGGGATTTTCCTGGTGCGATTACCGTCGTCCAGCACATGCCCGACGGTTTTACCGACATGTTCGCGCGCCGTCTCGACGAAGTCTGCCCGCTGCGCGTTAAGGAAGCGCAATCCGGCGACCTCCTGATGCCCGGTCGGGTGCTGATCTGTCCGGGAAGCCGCCATATGAAGGTCAAGAGGCTACCATTGGGCGACATCGTCGTCTTGAGCGACGAACCACGAGTGAACGGACATCGGCCCAGCGTCGACGTGCTGCTGAAAAGCGTTGCCGAAGAGTTCCACACGAATGCGGTCGGCGTCCTGATGACCGGCATGGGCGACGACGGCGCAGAAGGGTTGGGCGCGATCAAGCGCGAAGGCGGCATGACGATCGCGCAGAGTGAAGAATCCTGTGTGGTTTATGGCATGCCCAAGGCAGCGATTGAGAGAGGATACGCAATTCGTGTCGTCGGGCTCGACATCATGGGTTCGACATTGCAAGCCATTTGCGGGCGCAGCGAAGGCGGTCCAGCAGGCCGGGCGGTGCGCGCCGGGAACTGAGATTGGGGCACGAAAAGCCCGTGACCAGCGTCATCTGGTTATGGCTTACGGCCCATGATATGCAGTAGAAAGGGGAGGTCTGTATGGAGCAGTTCGCACCTGTAAAACGCAGCAAAGACGGGCAGCCGGTTCGCTACCTGATCGTCGACGACTCGGTGTTTGCCCGTAAAAATCTAGCCCGCATGATCGAGTCCTTCGGCGGGCAGGTGGCGGCTGAGGCCGGCGACGGCTTGACCGCCATCAGCGAGTTCGACCGCACACATCCCGACATCGTGCTGATGGACATCACCATGCCACAGATGGAAGGGATCGAGGCGGCCGAACGCATCGTTCAGCAGCATCCGGAAGCGCGCATCGTCATGGTGTCCTCCGTCGGATACCAGGAGAACATTGTCGCGGCGCTGCAACGCGGGGCTCGGCATTTCGTTCAGAAGCCGGTAAAGCCGGAAGTGCTTTACGAAGTCATCAAGTACGTCCTCGGTGAAGACGGCGCGGTCGCCAATGCCGCAGGAGCGGGAGCCTAATTCAATGAAGATGGAACTGATCCAGCCTTTCATCAACGCGGCCGATGCCGTGTTGTCGCAAGGCCTGCAGGGATCGACCAAGGTTGGCAACCTCACCATGGAAGAGGAAGCCTATCGCCGCAAAGGCGTGGCGGGCATGATTGCCTTGACGGGCGATATCGAGGGACGAATTGTCCTCGATCTCGAGCCGCAGACCGCCGTGCGCGTCGCCAGCCACTACGCTGGTACGGACCTCCCCGAATCCGACGCTCTCATCAAGGAAACCATCTTCGAATTAGCGAACCAGGTCGTGGGCAATGCCATCTCAGCGCTCAACGACCAGGGATTCCATTTCCGCGTGCATCCTCCGCTTCTGTTAACCGCCGATCAGGGCGACAAGACCAGCGAAGACACCGAAGCGCTCGTCATCTGCTTCGAGACCTCCCTGGGTAATGTCTTCATGAACGTCGCTCTGCGCTACAACAAACGCCGCATGGCCGATCACGCTACGGCGAGGGCCTAGAGCTCATTTGCCGGTAGTTGTCTAGCGCAGGATCTTCGTGCATCGGTCTAGGTCTTCGGCTCTTTGGGTTGGGCTCTGCGTCTACTTATCCAGCCGACCGCGTTCCATTTTGGGAAGCCGATAGATCTCGGTCCCCTCGCAATTTCAGAATGGGGCTTGCCAATATCGGCTGTCAGACGCCGCCCCTTCGCTTCGCAGGGTCGGGACGGACGAATGCGTGCGTCCCTACACAAACGAAGTTATGCATCTGGCAGCATCCACCTCAAAACGTCATGCGCGTGCCGACAGCGACGGACGGGCATCGGGGAACGCTGCCGCATGTAATTCCGGGTGTAAACTGGCGTTCTCCAAAGAGAGAGGGCAGCAGTATTCTCGTGAAAAGAGGTTCATGAGCGACGATATGGGGAAAGAGATTTTTTCGCGACGGGGGTTCCTCGGCATGGGGTCAGCGGCGCTCGCGGCCGCCGGAATGCTCAAAGCCACCGAGGTGTCGGCGCAGGAACAGAAATCTTATCCGACGAAGAATGATCGCAGCGCGAGCGCTCCTGGGCCCGGCAATCCGTCGATGGATCAGCAGAATCCGGACTCGTTCTTGCCACCATCTTCGGATGCGGGCGGCGTGCAAACGTTTAAGTATCCCTTCGGGATTTCTCACAAGCGCATGCAGCAAGGCGGATGGTCGCGCGAGGTCACAGTCCGCGAGCTTCCGGTTTCGAAAACGATTGCCGGCGTAGATATGAGATTGACGGCAGGAGGCGTCCGAGAACTGCACTGGCACACTGCAGCGGAATGGGCGATTATGTTGTACGGCAAAGCTCGCATTACCGGCCTCGACGTTGAAGGCAAGGGCTTCGTCGCGGACGTCGCAGAAGGCGATCTCTGGTATTTCCCCACTGGCATCCCGCATTCCATTCAAGGCCTGAATCCTGACGGCTGTGAGTTTCTTCTTGTCTTCGATGATGGCAATTTCTCCGAATACGAGACTGTGCTGCTCACCGACTGGATGGCGCACACTCCTCATGATGTCCTGGCCGCAAATTTCGGCGTCAGCCAGGAGGTAATGCAGAAAATGGTCCGCCGTGAAAAATTCATTTTCCAGGCGGCGGTCCCCGGGGCCCTGGCCAATGATCAGAAGGCAATCGCCGGCACGAGAGGCTTATCGCCGCAGGAGTTCGCGTTCCGCAAATCCCAGATGAAGGTTGCGAAGCGCACCCAGGGAGGCGAGGTCACGATCGTCGATTCGAGCACATTCAAAGTCTCCACCACGATCGCGGCTGCGATTGTGACCGTCATGCCGGGAGGAATTCGCGAACTACATTGGCATCCGAACGCCGACGAGTGGCAGTACTACATCAGCGGAAGTGGAAGAATGACGGTGTTCGCTACGGGAGGCCGTGCCCGCACAATGGACTTTCAAGGAGGAGATGTCGGGTATGTCCAAAAGACGCTGCCGCATTATGTCCAGAACACCGGCAGTACAGAGCTTAAGTTCCTGGAAATGTTCAAGAGCAGTTTTTATCAGGATCTCGCGCTCTCGGAATGGCTCAGGCATACGCCCCCGGAGTTGGTCATCGCTTACCTTGAGATTGATAAGGAAACGCTCGACTCCATTCCGAAGGATGAGGCCATCGTCATGCCCGAATAGCGGAGGAGCTGTGACGACGCTGAGGGCATCCGCGCAAAAGGGAGCGCTTGTCCGGGATTGCACTGGCGGGACGAGAAAGCTCCTGGACTTATAAGGCGGAAGAAGGGCACGGACGCGAAGTGTGGTGAGAATAACGGAAGTTTGAAAAGAGGAGTCAACAACAGGTGGGTGTGATGGCGCACCCTGGGTAAGTAGCTGGAGTGACACGCCCGGGTCGGCACGGCGGACAAGGGCGTCCGCCCCCACACAAACTTTGTATTTCGATCAATCCGATTCCCGCAGAGCGACGGCCGACCCTTCGAACCATCGGGCAGTAAGGGCTCCGAAGATGAATCCGCCGACGTGTGCCAGGTATGCCACGCCACCTTGTTGCACTTGCGCCACCTGGCCGGCGTGAATGAGTTGAGTCAAGAGCCACACTCCAATCAATAGCGCTGCCGGGATAAACGTTACCTTCACAAAGATCAAGATGAACAGCAGTACCTTGATTCGGTCGCGCGGATACGTCACCAGGAACGCGCCCATGACCGCGGCGATGGCTCCGCTTGCACCCAGGTTCGGAACGGTGGAATGAGGACTCGCAGCCACTTGGGCCAGCATCGCCACGAGTCCTCCGATCAGGTAGAAGGCGAGATAGCGGCCCCGTCCCATGGCATCTTCGATTTCTGGGCCGAACGCCCACAGGAATACCATATTGCCGATGATGTGCGACCAACTCCCGTGCATGAACATCGCGGTCAGAATCGTGATCAGGTGGTGACCGGAGACGATTTGCGTAGGGATCGCCGCCCAGTGGAGGACGAAAGCATCACCGCGCGTCAACTCCATCAGAAACACGACGACGTTCACAAGGATGATCAACGCGGTGCACAGCGGAGTCCGCACTGGTCGGCGGGACGCATCGGTTAGCGGGATCAAACCTCCCACGCGTTGTTTCTCCCTTCATCGTCGAGAGGTCTGTTGGACCGCACTGTGCGCAATCATTACGTGGAATAGATTCTTTGATCTTCAGTGGACTGTGTGCGAACTTCTCTTTCGCCGCTCCGCGGCCCGCATGTCTTCCACCGTGGAACCCACGGCTTACGCCGTGGGCTTTATTCTTGGGCGCCCTCGAACGTTGCTGTCGAAATCCCTACTTCTGGCAAATTCGGCCAGAAGTGGGGTACCCAATTTCATCTGTTGTTTCGATGGGCCCAGGAATACTCAGGGCAGGCCTTTCCGACTGCTAGGCTGCCAGCGATGACGGGGGCGCCGGTACACGGCCAGCAGCCTTCCGGATGGCAAATGAAACCATGAGCCGCGTCATGCCGCTCAGGATCATGCTTACGCCCACGAGCGTCCCGATGGCCCACGCCGAACTTGACGGCCAGTGCACATAGATCAGCAATCCCAGCAGTAGAGTAACGATGCCATCGAGCAGAATCCAGCCGGCTCGCATGATAGTGCGCACGCGGAAGAACATGACGATGTCGAGGATTCCTTCCACCAGAAACAACGACGCCAAGACCAGCGTGAGCGAAGCCACACCGATCGCTGGATGCGCAATCAAATATACGCCGAAGCAGATGTAGGCCAAGCCCACCAGGAGTCTCCAGATCACGCTGCCCGCTTCCCGCGCATGAAAGGCGACGATGAGATGGACCACACCGGCGAAAACGATCAGCCAGGAGATAAACGCGGTGACTGCAACCGCCGCCAACATCGGCGACGCCACCGCCAACACGCCGAGGCAGATCAACAGCACACCCCAAAGGATGGACAAGGTTGACGCCTGCCGCACGACACCGGAGAGATTCTGCGCCATATAGGCCTCCTTCGTCGGACCGGGGGAGTCTATCCCAAAGCCGGGGACGATGCACGGGAAAAAGTTCGATCTTGTTGTCGGAGAGGTTCAATATTTCCCCCAATCTGCGCGGGAAATGGGATAATCCCGCTCTATCAAAGTCCACAAATAGGGGGACTACCATGACATTCGCAAGACTGATTTTCTCGACGGCAGTGTTGATGGTGTCGACTGCGGCGCTCGCACAGCAACCTCAAGATACCGCAGACCCTTCAAGCACAACCTGTTCGTTCAGCTACTCCTCGGGACCGATCACGACTTTCACTCGCTACTGTCTGGGTGCCAATGGAAATATCGTACAGTTCGACAGTCCATCGGGCTTCGAATACATCAGCAACGGAGGTCCACTCGAAGGCTATGGCATCTGCGACGTAAACCCGAACATTGCCTATTATGACTACGCCTCTGCGGACAGCGGTAACTGGGGCCCTACAACGGTTACCACTCCCAACGCCACGACTCAGGTATTCCTGCGGACCACGGCCGATGGCATATGGCAGCTAAAGCAGACCATCGTACAACTGAAGGCGACCGCCGCGACAACCGGATCGGTGAAGATCACGATGGCGCTCAAGAATCTCAGCACCATCAGTAGGAACGTCACTTTGCTGCGCATCGCCAATGTGAATAACGGCCCTGTGGCGACCAATGACGAGTTCGTCTCCAGCTACAATTCCGCGTTCGGTCAAGAACCCGGCGCCAGTTGGGGCATGGGATTGACGACCAACACTTTCACGTTTGCCCACAACGGTCTAGTCATAAGTCCGCCAGTGCCACCGAATCCGTGTCACTACGTCACCAATGTGCAGAACTTCGCGATCATTGGAGACGGAGCCATCGGTCATGTTTACGCAATCACCGTCCCGAAAGGAGCTACGAAGACCGTAGCGATGACATATAAACCAATCTAGATCGTGATGGTCATCGTTGCCACTGAGCGGTGCGGGAACACAGGCTCTTTTGTTATGGATGGTTATGGACCGGGACTTCAGGTAGGGCTCACTGTGATTCACTCCGCCTGGATACCGCCTTGTCTCTTCTCGCGTTCCTGTAGCGCGCTGGCGGGGCGCCGAAACTTCGCTTGAAGGCGCGATTGAAGGCCTGCTCTGATTCGTAGCCAACTTTCGTAGCAATCTGAGCCACACTGTCACGCGTTGAGGTGAGCATCTGCGCGCCTTGCTGCAGGCGCCAGCGTGTGAGGTATGACAAGGGAGGCTCTCCGAGATATTGGCGAAACCGGTGTGCCAGCACTGCACGAGACATTCCTGCCACATTGGCAAGGCTCGAAAGTGTCCACCGGGTCGCTGTTTGACGATGCATCACTGCAAGGACCTTGCCCACCTGCGCATCGTGAGCTCCGGCTAACCATCCAGTTTGTGCCTCGGGCAAACCTTTCACATAGCGTCTCAAGGTTTCAATAAACAATGTTTCGCAGAGTTTCGCCAGAACGGCCTCAGTGCCCTCGGTGCTTGCGTCGCCATCTGAAAGGGCATATCTAATCGAATTTTCGAGCCATCGTCCTGACTGGTCCTGCCGGATGTTCACCTTGAACATTGGTGGAAGTCCCGCTAAGAACACCCGGCTAAGACTGGGCTCGCAAACCATATACCCGCATACGAACCGGGCAAGCTCTCCTCCTCCTCCCATACGTGATAGTTTGAGCCCTTGAGAGAAGATCCGTTGTAGTTCACCTTCACCGTCCACAGCACGAGGGGAAGACCCGCTCTCGAAAGCGTGAGAGTCGCCGTGCGGACAAATGACAACATCCCCGGGAGCGATCGCGAGGCGCTCATCGCCCAGATGGACATAGGCTTTGCCCTCGATGAGCAAGTGATAAACAATGACGTGGCCTCGAGATTGGTTGATGTATGGTGCCAACTTCGACGAAATGGGTGAGCGAAAGCCCCAAGGCGCAGAAAACTCCGCGTTGAAGAAAAACGCGGCGTCGAGCTTTACCGTCCTCAGCACTTCTGAAAGTGCGTCCATAGCCAGCTAAAGCAAAACCCACTCCAGGTGAGTTCGACCGCCCCCCGGGCAGACCATCTTTGCATTAATTGATGCTCGGCTAAGGAATCAAGACTCACGATCAAATTCGACCTGACTGGCGGTGAATCCAAACATGCGAATGAGGCCCGTAACTCTATCCTTGGCCTCAAGGAGACAACTATGGAAGCTGGTCATATTAAGTACCTGCGCGTGGCAATGGCAGTGGTCGGAGTGATCTTTGTTGTCGGAATCTACAGTCTGGTTCTCATCTGGCCGTCCGGCTGGGCGTGGCACGCAGGACCATCACACCACCTGCCGCACTATCTGCAGATGATCCTGGGGGTCTATGCGACCTTGGGTGTGTTCCTTCTGGTCGCGAGCCGCAATCCCCTTCAACATTCGAGCCTGATCTGGTTCACGGTTTGGTCTAGCGTTGTGCATGCCGTAATCATGGCGGCACAGGCGCTGGCCAACCCGGAACACATCGGGCGCCTTTGGGGGGACGTGCCGGCTCTGCTTGTTGTAGCTGGCGTCCTGGCATTTCTGGCACCACGTCGCCCTGCACCAAAAGCCAGTTAATAGACGCAAACGTATGTGTCCTCGTGTCCCTGTCTGAACCAATTGAGACAAGAAGGAAACATCCAACTGAATATTTACGCACACAACAAGGAGGAATGAACAATGCTATCCACTAGCGATGTATTGGATCGTCACCTGAAATCATTTGCCGAGCTTAATGTTGATGGTGTAGTGGCGGATTATTCACCAGACGCGGTATTTTTTGTGCCCGGTGGCCCACTAAAGGGTCCAGACGCGATCAAGGGCTTTTTCGAGCCGCTCATATCTGAGTTTGCCAAGCCGGGCTCCTCGTTTACGATGCAATTGCGCTGCGTCGAGGGGGATCACGCTTACATTCTCTGGACGGCGGAAACAGCAGACAATTCATATGAGTTCGCAACCGACACCTTTGTCGTGCGGGACGGAAAAATTGTTGGCCAGTCCTTCGCCGCGAAGATCAAGCCCAAACAATGAACTGTGGATCGCTACCCTTTCCAGGAATGGCGTTTGTGGGGCACCCTCCACGGCAGAAGTTATCCCTAAGGGGCTGAAGCCAAGGTTTTATAGGGCCTTAACGGCACGGCTAAAAAGCCGTGCCGTTCCCCAAACCGCCTCTTCAAAACCATGCGCGCCACTTAAGATCGTGTGGTTGCGCCGGAGTTCACATCGAGTGAAAGGGGATCAGGGTGTTGTTGAAGAGTGGACGTCCAAGGTGAGACCGGCGATTCTCAAGTAAGCGGAGTTGTCGGTTCTGCCTACACGAATGACTACCTGACTCAAATAGCGTGTAGGTACAGATTTGTTCTCCGAACAAATGCGAGGCACCGCCCAGCCGGCTCCTGCCAACGTTGCGATCCATAAAACAATCGCGGTCAGGCGAATACCGATGCCGAACTTCTCTTCGATTACCGCGGTGTGCGCGCAAATGTCCCCAATCCGTTGGCGAACATTGGAACAAGCAGCTACGGCGGTTCCCACAAGATAGAAGCCCAGCCCGTCGACGATCCTCAGGACATTGCGTGCGGCACAGGCGGATAAGCAGCCACAGTCGGTGGTGCGCACAATGCGGATTCCCACCAACGCTTTGCCCAAGGTGGCGCCGAAAGCAGCTTCCAATAGCCAGCCATACAGGAAAAGCATCGTGGTGTTCAGCATGGTCGCAATCAGGAGCGACGCAGCGGTGAACTGCAGTTCGTTCCCATCGAACATCCCCCAGCGCATAAACACCGACGCATCCACGATGGCGAACAGACCGAATAGGAGGGAGATGTCCAGCACGAATGCGATGAATCGGTCGCCCAGACGCGCCCAGCGGTAGCGAGCGTTGGCGCCAACCGGAGAGGAAGACCGCGCAGGCTTGGTCGGTGCGGCGGGAGAAGCCGGGTCCGTCAGTCCACACTCCTCCAGTAGATACTGACTGGAGGGAATGGCCCCACCGCAGCGCTTACAGTGCTTTGCGCGCGAGTGGACCTGACTGTGGCAATGCGGACATTCCATTTTGTATGAAGGCCCTGACCGCCAGTTGCTTAACGATACGCCTGATCTGCTGGTGCATAGCCGTCACCAAAGGACAGCGGTCCAGCGGCCATTGTACGGTCGGGGACCCGGGAGTACGGCTACACACTACTGGCTAACAGGGTGATAACTGCCCTGCACATGCAATACTCCTTAATTCACGTGAAGTCGGGGACGAGTTCCGACACCAATGATCCAGGGCCAGCCCCAAACTGAAGAGACGGCTTGTATTATTTCGCTGCCGCCTTGGAGTAGTGCACCGTTCCGTATATTGCCGACCCAACTGACAGTGCCGGGCTGATCGTCTGGAAAAGCAGTAAATCCATCCCAGTCATGAACGCGGCAGCGGGATATTCCGAATGCCCATGTTCTTTGCTGGTTTGCTGATTCCTTACGGCGACGATGGTGGAGGCCCACAATCCAGCATGCGCCAGAGTGAACAGCATCCAGGATTTCTTGTCGGGATGCAGTGCTCGCCGGGCGTTCCCAATGGTGAAAAAGTGGTCCGGTTGACCGTTCCAGCGCTCAGTCACCTCGACGGGCGGATATTGCCCAATCAACTTGTGCACCCACTCGGGGCATGGTTTCCCGTTCTTCTGAGTACACGTCGTCTGTTGCGTCGCCGATGGCGCATCAGCCAGGTCGGTCGAAGTGGACATTTGTTGGGTCCGCCCAAATTCGCTGTCTGATTTTGCTGCAGATGATGACTCGGTTGATGAGCTTTGGGGTGCGATCTTCTGGTTCGTAATTGAAACTTGCCCAAACATGCAGGAGCAGAAGAATCCGCAGGCCAATACAAAGAGAAATCTCATGAAATGCTCCTCAGAAATCCGCTTTCATCAGGGATTCCTGTGGAGCAGTGCAACCGAGACACCGAGCGAATCGATCGCGTCCATTAGTGCAGGCATGAGGCCATGGAGAGACCCTCAGCTTGATTAGCCACACGTCCGACGCTCAAGCGCATTTGGCGCGCGCGCAATCGGCACGAGTGAACTCGTGCCCTTGCCGGTTATGAATCGTTGGAGTCAGCAACTGTCTCGCTGGCGCGGATTTACCTGACCGTCAGTTGCTTCAGAATCTCCTTGATGTGCAGGGCCGCGCAGTCTATGCAAGGGAACTCCGCGGTACTCTCGTCGAAAAGCAGAGTCAGATCTGTGCCGGCCAGAACAATCGAGTTCACTCCGTCCCGCTGCACTAGTGTCTGCGCGACGGCTGTCAGCTTGTCGCGTTTCTCTGCAGAGCCCCTCCCTGCCGTCGCCAGTTCGACGTAGGTCGTGTGGATGACGTCGATCTCTTCGGACCGGGGACGTACGATCTCGACGTCGGCCAGCGCGGCGAAGAAATCCGACTCAATCACGAACCGCGTACCGAAGATCGCCACCCGGCGAGTCGCGCGTCGGGCAAGTTCGACGCGCAGCGGATCAAAGATCGACAAGATCGGCAGTGGCGACGCGGCTGTGAGTTCGTTGATGCAGAAGTGCGGAGTGACCGCCGGGATCGCAGCGATCTCAGCCCCGGCGGCATGCATCCGGCCGATGTAGCCGTTCAGATATTCGGCGAGGCCGGCGCGATCCTTAGCCTGGACATATTCGAAGACGCGCGGGGTGTAGGCGTTGGTGATGACGATGTCGAGGGTGAGGCCGTGCTGCTCACATCCCTTCACCAGGCGCTCGTAATAATGGATCGCAGCGCCGACACCCAAACCGCCAATCAGCCCGAGAGAGCGAGAGTTTCGCATGGAGGAAGAGTAACTCATCGTGCGGGCGTAAGTTCATGTTCAGATTCCACGCGGGTCTCTCTCCCGCCCAAACCTAGGCATGCTCGCGAACTCCTACAGGGGTGGAATCAGCACGGCTACCGAGGCGACGCACCTCCACGTGTTGTTAATCTTGACCCAAGTATCGAGAAAGCGTTCCCGACGCGCGACCGATTTGCCTTTGTATCCAATCTGCGTGCGGAAGATTCCGTTGACAATCGCGGAATTGCCGTACACATCGACTTTGCTTTGCTCTGTTACGGCCTGCGCGGGAGGCTGGTATCCGGGCGCTTTGAGACTGGCCAGGAATTCCCGCTTGGTCTGCATGCTGCCGTCAATGTCGACGGAGACGAAGCCATCGGCCAAAAGCAGATCGAGAGCTTTGGTGTCATTGGTTTCCAGGGCGCGGTTCCAGGAATTGTCCAGGGCCAGCACTCGCGGTCCGTCGTCGGACTGGGAAGAGTTCTGCGCCGCTATGGTGCACACACCAAGACACAATGCGGCTGCGAGAAGCCGAATGGGTTTCATATTCGCGGAGGCCTCCTAGGATTTGTTTCGAGGCATTGATCTCTGCTTGAGGAACCCATGTATTCCAAGCGCCGCGGTTGCAGTGCAGCGTGCTGGCCTCGGCGAGTGCTTCTGCGTCAAGTCGCAGCTGATCTGCATGGGCAGCCACAATTCAGAAACTTCGTCTCATAGCAACGCCTGAAAAAAGGGGAAGCGCTCATGCGGCGGGAGTCAACTACGAGATGCGCTTTAGTGCCTGAGGACTGGTGCTTTCCTTGACGACATCAGCTGCGACACCCCTCGCTTCGGCGGTGCGGACGAAGGCCTCCGCCCCTGCACAAAACTCAGGGCAAGTTCCTTTTTGCACGTGAGGCATGCCGTGCCTCGAATGCGTCGCGGACCGCTTGCCACTCTTCTGCTTCCTGCCTTTTAACTCGGTGCCGCTCCTCAGCTTCTTGCCTGAACCTTTGGAATTCGGACCATCGTGCCTCTCGCTGCTGAATCACAAGGCTCGGGCCGAACTCTGGTTGAACCTCTTTGGGTTCTATCGTCTCCACCCACGCCACCAGTTGCTCGAGCGTCCAATTCTTCTTGTCCATGACGTGGTAATCGAAAAGGTGAGCGATGATGTCCTTGATCCGCATTTTGCGCCGTAGCCAGATACGCCAACAATCGCAAGGACGCTCTACCTGTTCCAGGATCCAATCTCCCCAGACACCTTCGACACCGAGGGTTCGACGTTCAGTGTCGTCGACGGCTCGGATCACAGTACGAAACGTGCATCCTCGTGCCACGGCCGCCATGCCGAGAGCACAACCCTGCTGCGTTTCGGAGAAATGCTGTCCACCGGCTTTGGGAGACAGCACGGTACTGCCCAAAAGGATTGCTTCGCTCAGTTTCATGGTGGCTTCCCCGCCTGTTGCTTTTGGTCTTGGATGATCGATCGCGGTTTTGTGATGCGGATTATAACCCAGGATGCCTGATCTTCTACTATTCGAGACCC
>Ga0335085_10000767_pt1 | contig 81620 bp, 64 predicted proteins | sample Lox_Sample_45_FD_206712 | JGI IMG/M metagenome (GOLD analysis project Ga0335085, IMG submission 206712) | Soil microbial communities from Loxahatchee National Wildlife Refuge, Florida, United States - Lox_Sample_4.5 | ecosystem: Environmental > Terrestrial > Soil > Wetlands | place: USA... | reverse complement strand
CGCGGGAAGTCTTTGGGTGGGGTACTTTCGAGGGGGATATAATGCTCCACCCGCCTTATCCTTGACACCCTCTCCGGTGCTCCCTAGAATCGAAATGGGGCCTCAGAATCGCAATCTAAGCCTCTGCATCTAAAGAATTTAGACGGGGCTTTGGTCCCTGCCTTTGAGAATCTATGCCAGCTGGACCATCGGGCGAACGGGAACGGGAAATCCTGACCGCTATTGTCGAGACTTTCATCGCCACTGGTGAACCTGTGGGCTCGCGCACGCTTGCGCGTGCCAGCCGCGAAGGGCTGAGCGCGGCTACGATCCGGAATGTGATGGCGGACCTGGCTGACGCCGGATTTCTCGATCAGCCGCACACGTCCGCGGGACGGATTCCGAGCACGCAGGCGTACCGATACTACGTCGAACAACTGAGCGGCGAGGCGCACCTTTCGACCGAAAACGAGAGCATCATCCAGGACACGCTCACCGGCGTCAGCGATGTGCAGGAGTTCATGGAGCGCACGTCGCACGTGCTCTCGCTGATTTCCCATAACGTTGGGGTGACTGTCGCCACGAGCGGCCCGCGCAATGCGCTCGAGCATGTTTACTTCTCGCGGTTGGGCGACCAGAAGGTGCTGGCGGTGGTGGTGACGCGGTCCGGCGTGGTGCGCGATCGCGTGCTGCGACTCGATCTGCCGCAGGCCGATCTGGATCTGGCTGCGCGCTACATCAATGACAATTTTCGCGGCTGGACGATGGATGAGATGCGCGCCGAGGTCGGCCGCCGCATCGAGCAAGAGCGCAGCGAGTATGACCGTCTGATGAAGTCGCTGGAGCAGCTTTTCCAGAAAGGCGCGCTGGCGACGGGCGACGCTCCGGAAGCGGTGTTCGTGGAAGGCGCGGCGAACCTGGTTACGGGCGAAGAAGACCGGCAGCGCCTGCAGGACCTGCTGCGGACGCTGGAGGAAAAAGAAAAAGTCGTCAAGCTGCTCGGCGCGTATCTGGACACGCGGCAGGAGGCGGTGCGGGTCGTCATTGGGTTGGATGAGGCGCTGCCGTCGATGCGCAACTTCGTGCTGATCGGCGCTCCGGCGCGTGTTGGCGGCGAGGTGATGGGATCGCTGGCGGTCATTGGGCCGACTCGGCTGGACTATCAGCACACCATGTCAGCGGTTTCGTATATTGCGCGCCTGTTTGACAAGCTTCTGAACGAATCGGAGTAGGGAAGAGTATGGGAAAGGGAAACGGAAAAAGCGACGTGAAACTGGATCTGGAACACGAATTGCCCGCGGCGGAGAGCGGGGAAGAGACAGCTACGGATGCAGGTGCGGCTCCTGCGGCTGCGGCGTCATCGGAGATCGACAAGCTGCGGGCCGAGCGCGATGCGCTGCTCGATCGACTGGCGAGATTGCAGGCGGAGTTCGACAACGCCCGCAAGCGCGCGGCGCGCGAACAGCAGGAGTTCCGCGAGTTTGCCGCCGCGGATGCCATCAAAGCCATTCTTCCGGCGCTGGATAGCTTCGAGCGCGCACTGAAGACGCCGGCCGGTGAAGACAAGGATCTGCGAGGGGGGCTGGAACTGATCGACCGCCAGTTTCAGGACGCGCTACAGAAGCTGGGTGTGCAGCCGATTGCTTCGGTGGGGAAGGAATTCGATCCGCGGGTGCACGAGGCGATTGAGATGGTCGAGAGCAACGAAGTGGAAGACCATCATGTGCTCGATGAGCTGCAGCGCGGCTACAAGTACAAGGAACGGCTGCTGCGTCCGGCGATGGTGAGGGTGGCGAGGAAGAAGTAGTTTTCCGTTCTCCGTTCTCAGTTCTCAGTTAAAACCAGAGAACCGGAATTTCCTCTTTACTGAGAATTGAGAACCGAGGACTGAGAACTGACTTGGCCAACAACGGCAAACGCGATTACTACGAAGTGTTGGGCGTCACGCGTACGGCTACTGACGTCGAGATCAAGAGCGCCTATCGCAAGCTGGCGATGACGTACCATCCGGATCGCAATCCGAATAACCCGGACGCCGAAGACAAATTTAAAGAAATTACCGAGGCGTACGCGATCCTGGCGGATGGCGAAAAACGGTCTCTCTATGATCGTTTTGGGCATGCCGGAGTGGGCGGAGCGGGGGCTGGTCCTGCCGGGTTTGACCCCGCCATCTTTCAGGACTTCGGCGACATCTTCGGAGAGTTTTTCGGCTTCGGCGACTTGTTCGGCGGTGGTGGTGGGCGCCGTCGTACGCGGGCGCAGCGTGGCGCAGACCTGCGTGAAGATCTGAACCTCGAATTCGACGAGGCTGTGTTCGGCACCGAGAAGCAGGTCAAAGTGCGGCGCCATGAGGCGTGCGATGCGTGTCATGGGTCGGGCGCGGCGCCGGGGAAGGCGCCGGTGCAGTGCCGCACGTGCAACGGGCGCGGACAGGTGCGCTATCAGCAGGGATTCTTCAGCATCGCGCGGACTTGCCCGACGTGCCAGGGTGCAGGCAGCGTGATCACCGATCCTTGTCCGAAGTGCAAAGGCGAAGGGCGTCTGGTGCGCGATCGCACCGTGGAAACGAAGGTTCCGGCCGGAGTGGAAGACGGCACGCGCATTCGTTTTGCCGGACTGGGCGAAGCGGGCGCGTTCGGCGGGCCCGCCGGGGACCTTTATGTCGTCCTGCATGTGAAAGAACATCCGTTCTTCGAGCGGGAAGGCAACGATCTGTACTGCGTTGTTCCCATCTCGTTTCCGCAGGCTGCGCTGGGGACAGAAATCGTAGTCCCGACGATGGAGGGCGACTACAAGCTGAAGATTCCCGAAGGCACGCAGTCCGGGACCTCGTTCCGCATCCGTAACCGCGGAGTGCCCGTCCTGAATGGACACGGCAAGGGCGATTTATTTGTTGAAGTGCGCGTGCAGACGCCGGGCAAGCTGGGCAAGCGGCAACGCGAGTTACTGGCAGAGCTGGCGCAACTGACGCTGGTGGAGAACAAGCCGCAGCGACGGTCGCTGCTGGGGCGGATGAAGGACATCTTCGCGTAAAAGCTCTCAGCTGTCAGCTCTCAGTTCTTAGGTTAAGGGTTCGGAGCGTGGCGGAGCGATACGCCTCGATTTCGCTGAGAGCTGAGAGTTGCTTTATGACCCGGCGCCGCTGGATTGCCGACGAAATCCACGGAAACACCGCTGCCCTCACGGGCGAGCATGCTTCTCATCTTGCCCGCGTCCTGCGAGCCCAGGTGGGCCAGGAGTACGACATCGCGACCGGCGAGGGCGTTCGCAGCGGAACGATCACCTCTATCTCTGATGCGCGGGTCGAGTTTGCCCTGGGAGACGAGCGACTGGTCCGGCCCGCTCCCGACGTCACTCTGGTGCTGGCTGTTTTCAAGTTCGACCGCATGGAGTGGGCGATCGAGAAATGCACGGAGATCGGTGTCACGCGCATCATTCCGGTAATCGCTCATCGGACGGACGCTCATCTTGCCGCAGCTGCCCTGAAGCGGCGTGAGCGCTGGCAGCGGCTGGTGCTGCAGGCGTCGGAGCAATCCCGGCGCGCTGCGCCGCCCGAAGTTTCTGTCGCCGTCAAACTCAAACAGCTTGCGGAGCCTGCGGGCGGGCTGCGCGTCGTGCTGGCCGAGTCGGGAGAAAATTTGCGATTGCGCGATGTAGTGGAGTCGGGGTCATCGCGCCTGGCGCTGGCGATCGGCCCTGAGGGTGGGTGGACTCCGGAGGAGACGCAGTGGTTCCACGACTCTGGGTGGAGGGCGGCGTCGCTAGGCGATACGATCCTCCGAGCCGAGACCGCCGCCATCGTTGCCACCGCGCTGGCCCTCGATGCACTGCGGTGATGTTCGGCCCATCCTTCCACAACCACCTCTGATATGCTCCACGAAGTGAACCCCGCAGTCTTGTCCGCGACGAAAGTTACACCCGACGAACGCCAGAGGGAAGCGATCGAGCACGTGCATGGTCCGATGCTGGTCATCGCCGGCGCAGGGACGGGTAAGACAACGGTCCTGATCCAGCGGATTGCACACCTCATCCGCGAAGGACACGCCCGGCCTGCTGAAATTCTCGCGCTCACCTATACCGACAACGCCGCCGACGAAATGAAGAAGCGCGTGCGCGGGGAGTTGGCGGGCCAGGCCGGTGACAATCTTCAGGCGATGACCTTCCACGCCTGGTGCAACGGATTGCTCGACCGGCGGGGAAAGCGTTTCGACCTGCTCGACGACAAAGACCTGTGGGTCTTCCTGCGGCGCCGCATTCGTGACCTGCGGCTCAAGCATTTCGTCCGTGCTGCCAATGTCGGACAGTTTCTGACAGACCTGCTCGATTTCATGCGCCGCTGCCAGGACGAATTGGTGGGACCTGAGCTGTATGCACAATATGTTGCCCGGCTGGAGCGCGGCGAGATTCCGCTGCCGCGGGTAACGAGCGCGAAGAAGCAGGCCGAACTGCAGGAGTCGGAAGTTCTCGATCGCTGCCGGGAGATTGCCCGTGTGTTCGCTACGGTGGAGCGCATGCTCGAGGAAAAGAACCTGGGCACGTTCGGCCACATGATCACGCGCGCGCATGCGCTTCTTCATGGCGATCCCACGCTCCTCGAAGAAGAGCGGCGCGGGATTCGTTTTCTGCTGGTCGACGAATTTCAGGACGCAAACTTCGCCCAGGTGGAAATTCTCTCGCTGCTCGCCGGCGGCGAGGCCAACGTCTTTGCTGTCGGAGATCCCGATCAGGCGATCTACCAGTTTCGGGGCGCATCGAGCGAGGCGTTCAACCTGTTCACGCGATGCTTTCGCAATCCGAAGTTTGTTGTGCTCGGGAAAAACCGCCGCTCGCTCTCGCCCATCCTGCGTTGCGCGTTCGGCATCGTGAACGCCAACCCACCTGTGTTTGCCCAGAAGGACTCGGCCATCGCCTACCAGCGGACTCCGCTGGAATCGCAGCGTGAAGAAGCTGCCCGGCAAGAGGGGCAGGCCATCACCGCAGCGCCGGCGGACATCGTTACGTGGAGAGATAAGGAAGTGGAAGCTTCCGCTCTTGCCCGTTCGATCCAGAAGACGCGGAAGGAAGAGCGCTGCCGCTGGAGCGATTTCGCTGTGCTGTATCGGCAGCACAATCATCGGGACGAGCTGGTGCGGGAACTGATGGAACGCAACGTCCCGTTCTCGATCGAAGGCCTGAATGTTCTCGATACTCCGGAGGTTCGCGACGTCGTGGCCTGCCTGACGGCGGCCATTTCCTCCGGGGACGCTGCCAGTCTGTTCCGCGTGGCCGCATTGCCGCAGTTCAAGATTGAACCGGCCGGGCTTCGCGCTGCGATGAGGGCAGTTCGGCGCGACGAACTCAACCTCCGTACCGTGCTCGAGAAACTGCCCAACGGCCCGGCGGTGCTGCAGAGCGTGGATGAGGCCCACGCCGAATTGAATAAGGAAGGGGTCCGCGCCGCGGATGCCGTCGGGTATGTCATCCGCAAATTTGCGCTGCAGCAGGCCAAGACCGTGGTGGCGTTGCGGAAATATGTCGAGAGCTGGCAGGAGAAGGCGATTGCCGAATCCGGCAGCCCTGCAGAATTCGTGGAGTACCTTGACTACTTCAGCCAGGCGGGCGGCTCGATCGCCCTGCCTGCCGCTCCCGGCGACGCGGTGCAGCTCATGACCGCGCACGCCGCCAAGGGACTTGAGTTCCGGCATGTTGCCATTCTGCGCAGTTCCTCGCCATGGTTCCCCTGCCACTATCGGGAACCTCTGGTGGCGTTTCCGGCTGAACTTCGCTCCTCGGAGATCAGTTCAGCGGAGGACAAGATTCTCCATGAGGAAGAAGAGCGGCGCTTGTTTTACGTTGCCATGACGCGCGCCCGCGACACCCTGGCGATCTACGCGCATCAGGGTCGCGGCAAGAAGGACCCCGTGCCGACCAAGTTTTTGCGTGAATTTATCGCGCTGCCGACGTTCAAGACTTTCTGGACCCGGCGGCAGGCGGCTGCCGTGCAGGACACTCTGTTTGGCGAAGAAGAGAAGATCGCGATCGAGAGTTCGAATGTCGCGGCGTGGCTGCTGATGCCGCCCTCGGCGAACTTCGTGACAGGCCTGAGCGCCTCGGCGATCGAGATCTATGAAGAGTGCCCGCTGCGCTTCAAGCTGGAGCGGGAATGGAATTTGCCCCGAGACGTATCGGCGGCACTGCAATACGGCGCTGCCATGCATCGAGTGCTGCGCACGTTTTATGACGCGCAGCGTTTTGGGCGGGAAATCTCCGCCGCCGAACTGCAGGAGCAGTTCCGCCAGGACCTGGCGTCAACCGGGATTGCGGATCGCTACCAGTACGATCTCTATCTGCGGCAGGGAATCGAACAGCTGCAGCAATTCCTGGGAGTGGCGAGTTCCACTGCTCGTCCCGACGTGATGGAAACCGAGTACCGGTTTGAAATGCAGATCGGTTCCGCGAAGGTCACGGGACGCGTGGATCGAGTGGATCGCATGGGCGCGGATGAAGTGGCCATCGTGGACTACAAGACCGGCAAGGCGAAGTCTCAAGACGATGCGGACGAGAGCCTGCAACTCTCGCTGTATGGACTCGCCGCCCGGGAAGCCTGGGGCAAGCACGCGCAGTCGCTGATGTTCTACAACCTCGAAAACAACGCGGCGGTGGTCACCACGCGGAACGGCGCGGAGTTGGAAGAGGCGAAACTGCGTGTCGAGGCAGTCGCCGGCAAGATCGCTGCCGGAGAGTTTCGCGCCAATCCGGGCCGCCACTGCGGGTTTTGCCCCTACCGCAATCTCTGCCCCGCGACCGAGAAGATCGTATATCTCCCGGAGCAGAAGGCGCGCGCGAACTGACGCTGGAGTGAGTCGAAGCATTACGCCATGCGCGTGGGTGGCGCCATCGCCCGCAACACTTCACCCGCAAAAAACTTTGGGGACGCTCATCGCGTCCCCTTTTTCGTTGCCTGTTGCAGTTGCTTAGTGCTTCTTTGCTTTCTTCTTCGCTTTCTTTTTGGTTGCCATGGATCTATTCTCCCTTTCCATTCTTCATGGAATTTTGCAACGGTCTTCAGTTGCAACTGATTGAATGTATAGAGTCAACGCGCAGCGAAGTCAAGAGAAAAATGATCGTGTGTGCGACGCGAAACGTTGGACCAAAGTCATTTCGCTCGCTCGCGGCAGAAGAAAATCGCGCCGTCGTGGCACCCATGACAGGTGATAAGGAGAAAGCGCGAGTGTCGCATTTCGATTTTGACCGCGCGATGCGTGGCCCAACGCATCGGGTGCGACGAGACGTTCGTCAGGCATCGGACATCTATAATGAAGATCGGTTTGCCAATGAAGATCGGTTTGGCGCCGATCGACCGGTGAAGGAGCGCAGTGATGGCTGGTTCGAATGATGTGGTGATTATTTCCGGATGCCGTACGCCCATCGGAAAATTCCAGGGAAGCCTGAGCGACTTAAGCGCGCCCCAGTTGGGTGCGATCGCGGTGCGCGAAGCGGTGAAGCGCGCCAATCTTAAGCCCGAACAGATTGATGAGTGCATTATGGGCAACGTGGTTTCCGCCGGCCTTGGGCAAAATCCGGCCCGGCAGGCCGCGCTCTTTGGCGGCCTCGCGCCGGCAGTGGGCGCCATGACCATCAACAAGGTCTGCGGCTCAGGACTGAAAGCGGTTGCACTCGCCGCGCAGGCGATCGAGACGGGCAACAGTTCCATCGTGGTGGCGGGCGGCATGGAGTCGATGACCAACGCGCCCTACCTTCTCCCCAACGCGCGCAAGGGGTATCGCCTGGGCAACGGACAACTGATCGACTCCATGGTGCACGACGGTCTCTGGGACATCTACAACGACTACCACATGGGCATCACGGGCGAGAATGTCGCGGAAAAGTATGGCATCACGCGCGAAGAGCAGGATGAGTTCGCCGTGAACTCGCATCGCAAAGCGATCGCTGCTCAGAAGGAATGCCGATTCAAGTCGCAGATCGTTCCTGTCGAGCTTCCTGCGAAGAAAAAAGGCCAGCCTGCTGTCATGTTCGACAAAGATGAGGGCCCTCGCGAAGATACGACCATCGAGACTCTGCGCGCCCTCAAACCGGCATTCAAGAAAGACGGCACCGTGACGGCCGGCAACGCTCCCGGAGTGAATGACGGCGCGGCTGCGGTCGTCGTAACCAGCGCGGCCAGGGCAAAAGAGCTTGACGATGCGCCGATGGTTCGCATTGTCGCGCAGGCGACGAGCGGCATCGATCCCAAGTGGGTGATGATGGCGCCGGTGGGAGCCGTGCAGAAGATCTGGCAGAAGACCGGCTGGAAGAAAGACGATGTCGATCTCTATGAACTGAACGAGGCGTTCTCCGTTCAGGCTCTCGGCGTGATCCGCGAACTCGGACTGGATATGAACCGGGTGAACGTCAATGGAGGTGCGGTCGCACTCGGACATCCCATCGGCGCAAGCGGCGCGCGCGTTCTCGTCACATTGATCTATGAGATGATCCGCCGCGATGTGCATCGCGGGATCGCAGCGCTGTGCTTAGGTGGAGGAAACGCGGTCGCGATGGCGGTCGAGCGCTAGGACGAGTTCGGTCAACCTGCCTTCTTCCCGAGTCGTTCCACCAAAGCGCGAAGAGTGGTTTGCGTCTCTGAACTCCACCAGGTGGCAATCACCTGTTGAAGTTCCGGTTCCAGATCAGCTTGGAAGATCGCAGCCAGGTCGGCGCGAGCCAATCGACGGGTGCTGGTCATCGCCTCCTGCGGCAACGCGAGCAAAGTCCGGCATCGTGCCAAGGCATGTTCCGGCACGCGTTCTGTCGGAACCAGTTCGTCGACCAGTCCGGCTTGCAGGGCATCTCGCGGCGAAAGCAGCTCTCCCGTAACCGCCAAGCGCTCGGCCTGTCGCAATCCTACCAGCCTTCGCAGTCCCGCCAGAATCACCGGCGGCAACGGGATCCCCACCTGCACTTCGTTCAGGCCGAGCTTGAACTCTCCATCTGCCATGACTCGCCAATCGCAGAACAGTGCCAGCACCGTTCCGCCGGCGGGGGCGTGTCCGGTGATGGCGGCCACGATGGGCACGGCCGAGCCGGCGATGGCTCCGAGGAGCCCATAGAACTCTCGCCACAGCTTGGCCATGGATGCACGGTCGAGTCCAAGCAGGAGAGGAACGTCGAGACCTCCGGAGAACCGGCCTGGCGTGCCGGACAGCAGCAGAGCGCGGACGCCATCCGCGGGCGCTGCCTGAATGGCCTTTCGCAAGGCAGCGATCAACTCGGGAGACAGCGCGTTGACCGGCGGCCGGTCGAGCCGCAATTCGCGGATTCGCTGATGCTCGATGGTCTTGATCATGAATTCCCTGAGGCTGGCGCGGGTTGCTTGGCCGGCGGTTCGATCGCGCCCGAAATGGGCAAGGTGATGGTGAACACCGCTCCACCATCCGGCGCGGTGGCGGCCTCAATGTTTCCACCGTGCTCGCGAAGCAGAGTCTTGCAGATGCTGAGTCCGAGGCCCGTTCCTCGTCCCGGACGCTTGGTGGTAAAGAATGGATCGAAGATGTGGGGCAAGACCTCCGGCGCGATGCCCGGACCGTCGTCCTGGAACATGACCCAGACGGAATCCTGATTGCGACCGAGACGGATGCGAATGGTGCCGCGGTCCCGGCCCTCGCGGATGGCCTGATCGGCATTCAGGATGAGGTTCAGGAACACCTGCATGAGTTGATTTGGGTCGGCCATGATGGGCGGAAGGGTCGGTTCCTGCAGGAAATCGACGGTGATGTTGTTCTTGCGCAATGGATACGCCTGCAAGTGCAGAGTACGCTGAATGAGCTCGCCGAGGTTGACGGGACTGCGTCCGGGAGCGGGCGGGCGGGCGAAGTATTGCAGGTTCTGCACGATTTCGGCTGCGCGGCGCGCCTGCTGATGCAGTGTGACGAGCTGCTTACGCACGGTCTCGCTGGTTTCACCTTCCTGCATCAGTTCGCTCATGCCGAGAATGCTGGTCAGGGGATTGTTCAGTTCGTGGGCGAAGCCTCCGATCATCTGTCCCATGGCCGCCAGGCGCTCGCCCTGGATGACCTGCTGTTCGAGCTTCTTTTCGGTCGTGACATCGCGGACCGAGATGATGACGCCCGCCGGCTTGCCCTCCGTGTCGAGAAGTGGACTGGCGGTGCCGAGCATGGTCCGCCAGTTGCCGTCCTGGTGGCGGGCGCCATACTCGGACGACGCCAAGGGTTTTTGCCCGGTAGCGACGGAGCGGTATAGGGACGCCAGTTCCGGCGAACCTTCCGCCACGTCCTCGATGGCCTTCCCCATGAGATTTTCGGGCCCGTAGCCCAGAAGGTCGCGGATTCGTGTGCTGACAAAAGTGAAAGTGCCCTTGAGGTCGAGCACCAGGATCAGATCGGGGAAACTCTCCAGCAGGTGGCGGCGGAATTCTTCCTGGCGCCGCAATTGCCGTTCCAGGGCGCGCTTTTCGGTGACGTCCACCAGCGTTCCCTGGTAGCGGACAATGCGGCCCGCATCCATGACTCCGGTGGAGGTGTCGACGCATACGGCGACGCTGCCGTCCTTGCGTTTGACGCGCACCTCGCGAGTGCGCGTGCTGCCGGCTTGACTTCCCACCCGACCGAGCACCGGCTCCGTATCGCTCTCCACGTTCAGCCCCGCGGGAGGAAGGCCCAATAATTCTTCTTTGCTCGCGTATCCCAACATGCGAACCAGGGCCGGGTTGACGTCGAGCAATTTCCCTTCGGGCGTGCTGAAGTAGACTCCCTCTTGCAGGGTTTCGAAGAGCTGGGTGAAACGGCGTTCCTTCTCACGCTGTTCGGTGATATCGCGGGCGAGCACGCTGGCGCCGACCACTTCTTCGCTCTTGACGATCGCGTTGACGACGCAGTCGAAGTATCGTGGACTCGATGCGCTTCTGAGCTGGATCTCGACGACGCCCGACCAATGCCGCTTCTCGATGAAGCGCGACAAGCTGGCATCGCTTTCGGCGCGCAGATCGGTGAGCAGAAATTCCGCGAGTTTGTGGCCGACGATGTCGGAGTAGGGAACTCCCAGGATTTCCGTCACGCGCCGGTTCACGGTGCGCAAGGTGCCATCGAGCGAAATGGCCAGGGCGGCGTCGTCGAGAGAATCGATCAGTTCCTTGAAGTTGCGCTGCGAGCGCGCGATGATCTGCGTGAGTTGATCGAGTTGCTCGTCGGAGGGCATCACCCCGGCGCGGTCCTGCAGGTTTTTCAGGAGATGCTTGAGGTCCGAGACTTCGCGGCGGCGGCCGAACGCGTAGACGGCGAACAGGACCGACAGGACGAGCAGGCCGACGGGAATGGCCCACAAGCGGTAGGGCAGATTCTTCAACTGCTCCCATGACAACACTGCCACGGCCACGGCGAAGAGGATGATCAGGCCGAGCGACCAACGCCACAGTTGGCTTTCCTCACGGTCGAGGTGGCTCGGAGGCAGATCCGGGCGGTTGGAAGGATCACCGGGTTCAGGCATTCGGGAAACCTCGCAAGCGCAACATCTTTCGGGAGAAACTGCGCAGCCTTCCCGCCAGATTCAGCTTAAGCCTAGCATCGAACTTTGCTCCCGACGCAAAAACGTTCCGTCACGGTAACCAGTGACACCGGTCACCGCCATGCGGTTGCAGGCTGATATGATGACCACGGGTTCTCCCGCCTGCTGTCCTCCCTTCGTGTGCCTCCCGGTGTCTCATGCTCTACAAAACAACGAGTGCCGCTGTCTACGGCATTGACGCCAATCTCATCGATGTGGAAGTCGACGTATCCGGCATCAAGCAGAACGAAGACCGCTTTCACACCGTAGGTTTGCCCGACGCGGCCGTGCGAGAGAGCCGCGACCGCGTACGCGCCGCGCTCAAGAATTGCGGGTACGACATTCCACCCACGGATATCACCATCAATCTTGCTCCAGCCGACATTCGCAAGGAAGGTTCCGGCTTCGATTTGCCGATGGCGCTTGGCATTCTGGGCGCGTACGGGGGCCTGAACAAGAAGGAAGTGCCCGATACGCTCTTTGTGGGGGAACTTTCCCTCGATGGGAGCCTGCGCGGCGTACGCGGCGCTCTGCCAATTGCGATCGAAGCGCGGGGCAAGAAAGTGAGACGTTTGATCGTGCCGGAAGTCAACGCCCGCGAGGCCGCGATGGTGAGCGGAGTGGAGGTCTATCCGGTGAAGTCGCTGCTCGACGTCATTCATTTCATCAATTCCGGCAACGGCGTGAGCCGCCTGCAGGTGGATGGGGACCAGCTGCTCCGGGAAGGCCAGCACTTCGTGGTGGATTTCAAGGATGTCCGGGGCCAGCAGACCGCCAAGCGCGCGCTCGAGATTGCCTGCGCCGGGGGCCACAACATCCTGATGATCGGGCCTCCCGGGTCAGGGAAGACGATGTTGGCGAAACGCATCCCGACCATCCTGCCGCCGCTGACCTTCGAAGAGGCACTGGAGACAACCAAGATTCACAGCGTCGCCGGCGTACTCGATACCCGCGCGGGACTGGTGGGCAACCGGCCATTTCGCTCGCCGCACCACACGATTTCAGACGCGGGTCTGATCGGCGGAGGCGCAATCCCTCGCCCCGGCGAGGTTTCTCTCGCCCACAATGGCGTATTGTTTCTCGACGAACTCCCCGAGTTCCCCCGCAATGTGCTCGAAGTCATGCGGCAGCCGCTGGAAGATGGAACGGTCTGCATCGCGCGGGCTTCGATGTCACTGACATTTCCAGCTCGCTTTATGTTGGCCGCGGCCATGAACCCATGTCCGTGTGGATTTCACAACGACCGCACGCGCGAGTGTCACTGCACACAGCCGATGATCCAGCGGTATATTTCGAAGATTTCGGGCCCGCTGCTGGACCGCATCGACATTCACATCGACGTTCCGGCAGTGAACTACAAGGAAATGCGGAGTGGAAGCGAGCCCGAAAGCTCAGGACGGATTCTGGAGCGCGTCATCCGCGCCCGCCAGACTCAACTGGCGCGGTTTGCCGGCGGCAGAGAAAAGCTTTACTGCAATGCGCAGATGTCGCCGCGCCATATCCGGAGCCACTGCGAGCTTTCCGCAGATTGCGAGCGCCTGCTGGAGCGCGCCATGACGCAGCAGGGGCTGAGCGCGCGCGCGCACGACCGCATCCTGAAAGTAGCTCGGACCATCGCCGACCTTGAGGCCACGCCGCACCTGGAGCCGAAGCACATCGCCGAAGCGATCCAATACCGCACACTGGACCGCACGTACTGGGCTTGACGTCGTGGGCCTAACATCGTGACCACCGGGTGTTGACAACTTCTCCGCCCAGGAGTCTGCTGGTGTTGCCTTCTATGAAAAAGCTCAGGTTTTTCGTGTCCCTTCATACTCTGGACAACGATTATCAAATGGCGCAGGCTGCCTCTGCCGAGCACGCGGTGCGCAAACTCGGGGCCGATCTCGAACTGGTGTACTCCGACAATGACGCGGTGAACCAGAGCACGCAGATCTTGAAGGCGATTCAATCCCCCGCGGATTCGCGGCCCGATGCGATTGTCGTCGAGCCGATCAGCAGCATTGCATTGCCGCAGGCAGCACGTGCCGCCTGCGATGCGGGGCTGGGCTGGGCCGTCCTCAATCGCGCGCCCGAGTATCTGGCGCAGCTTCGAGCAACGGCCAAGGCTCCTGTCTTCGCGCTCACCTCCGACCATGAAGAAGTTGGACGCATCCAGGGGAGGCAGTTCGCATCCCTGCTTCCAGCAGGCGGGTCCGTTCTTTACATCGAGGGACCCTCGCGCAGTTCGGCGGCGGAACAGCGCACCAAAGGAATGCTGGAAACCAAACCATCCAATGTGCATGTGATCGCCACGCTGAAGGGGGATTGGACCGAGCAGAGCGCGCAGCGCGCCGTGCGCTCCTGGTTAAAACTCGCGACGTCTCAGAACGCCGCCGTGAATCTCATCGGTGCGCAGGATGACTCCATGGCCATGGGGGCGCGCAAAGCTTTTCAGGAACTGGCTGCGGAAAGGGAGCGGCAGCGCTGGCTGAGCCTGCCCTTTACGGGCTGCGATGGTCAGCCCGCGACCGGACAGGCATGGGTCAACGAAGGATCGCTGGCAGCCACGGTTTACATTCCCCCCAACGCGGGGCAGGCCATTGAGATTCTTGCTGCCGCCATCCAGTCAGCGACGCAGCCTCCCGTACATGCTTCTACGAAATCTCACTCCATTCCGTCCCTGGAACAACTGGCCCGTCGAAAGTAAAGTAAGAGCGGCGCGGGGGGAACGGGGGAAGGACTGTGGTGTCTGGACCTCGTATGTAACCTCGTGATACACAAGTTTCCGGGTACGCGGAGGTTGCATGGCTGCATGGGGTTCGGGCAACTTTGAGAACGACGATGCTCAGGACTGGCTGGGTCAGTTGGCCTCTCTGGCGGTCGAGGATCTATCGCCGATCCTGAGTCGCGCCGCCGACAACACCGATTACCTGGAGGCGCCGGAAAGCAGCGTCGCGGTTGCCGCTGCGGAAGCGGTGGCCGCCCTGAAGGGAACTCCGGCAGAAGCAGCCCCTCGCGAAATCACCGAGTGGGTAAGCAAGGTGAAGGCGAAACCTGGTCCGGATCTGAGTGCCGTAGCAGTGCGCGCAGTACAGAGAGTGAGAACAAACTCCGAGCTCAAGGACTTGTGGCTGGAGGCCGAAGGGCTGAACGAATGGAGCGCCGCACTGCGCGATCTGGAACGCAGGCTTGCGAGCTGACGCGCTGCTGGGTCCGTCGATCTCAGAACCTGTCAAGTATGCTAGCCGGAGCTTGTGCCAAAATGACACTCCTTCGATAATCAGAAACCAACATTTCGGGCCACAAGTCCTTGACGAAGTCTTGCCGGGGGCTCTACGCTCGCCAATGTTAAAGAAGCTCCATTCCTTGCGGTTATTTCTCCTCAGGTAAGGCACCGCAAGGAGCGGCCTTTGGGACCCCAACCCCGTAGTGGAGGCCTGCCATGATCCGCAAACAAACCTCTCATGCTAACTATTCACCCCGTATTCTTTGCGTTGTCCTTATCAGCATCGTGTGGGCTACGGGACCGTCCATGATCGGGGGTTCGGCTGCTGCTGGAACAGAAGGCGTGTTCTTTTCGACCGTACAGGACCCAAACTCCTCATTATTCTTGCCTCCCTTGCGGTACGCGATCAGACATAGAGTCACGACTGACGCGGTTGTCATCGCGGACTTGAATGGTGATCTGCAACCTGATGTGCTGTTTACGCGTTCCAGCCGACCTGGTACCCGCGGATATTCCTGGGTGATCGGTGTGATGCTCGGCAACGGCGATGGGACTCTGCAACCGGTTGTCTGGCATCCGGGCGATGGGTACGGCGCGCGCGCAATTGCCGTTGCAGACATCCAGGGTGATGGCAAGCAGGACCTAATAGTTATCAACCAATGTGGCAAAACATCGGACTGTTCTGGACCGAGCACAGTGGTTGTCATGTTCGGAGCTGGCGACGGTTCATTCCACCATCCTTTGACCTATGACACTGGAACTGGAGGTGCGAACTCAATCGCCGTGGCAGATGTTGATGGCGACGGGAAACCGGACCTGATTGTCGGGAACTCAGTCGGCAGCACGGTCGGGGTGCTTCTCAGCCACGGCGGAAGGTTCGACCCCGCGGTCAGCTACGATTCCGGAGCCGGCACGGCCGCCGTGGGTGTCGGCGATGTGAACGGTGACGGCAAACCGGATATCGTGGCGGCAAATCAAGACAGCAACAGTGTGGCAGTTCTTCTGGGCAACGGCGACGGCACGTTCCAGCCACGAGTGGAATACGCGTCCGGTGGAATCGCACCGAATGCGATCGCAATTACCGACTTGAATGGAGACCGTAAAGCTGATCTCGTGGTTGCGAACTCTTCTGGCGAAGCCAATGGGAACGGTTCGGTGGCTGTGCTCTTGGGCAATGGCGGTGGCACATTTGCTTCGCCTGTTGCCTACGATTCCGGTGCAACGGGAGCTGGTTCAATCGCTCTCCAGGATGTCGATGGCGATGGCAAAACCGACGTTCTGTTGGGCAACGGTTTCATGTTGATCGGAAATGGAGATGGAAGTCTCGAGCCGGCCGTAAGTCTAGGAACGAACGGAACATTGGCGACAGGCGATCTGAATGCCGACGGACGACCGGATGGCGTGACCGCTCCCTCTTCCGTATATGTTTTGGTGAATAACAGCGGTTTGCGCAACCCGACGACAGTTACTCTGTCTTCGAGTCCCAACCCATCTTTTCGGCGTGAGCTGGTTACCTATAGCGCGCTCGTGACGCGCCAATCGGGGGGAACGGTGACGGGAACCATGGTCTTCCGAGATGGCAGCCGGGTGATCGGGACGTCAGCCGTGTTCGACAACGCAGCACATTTCAGCAAGACCTACATGGAAAAGAGACAGGTCGGCAATCATGAAATCACCGCAGTATTTCTTGGAAATCCCCAGGACTCCGGGACAGTATCCGAGATATTAATTCAAACGATCATTCACCGACAGATTCTCACGTTCACGAGACTCACAAGTTCGCTGAATCCTTCGCAGGCTGGACAACCAGTGACATTTTCTGCGGAGCTTACACCGCCTCCACCTGACGGCAACGTGCTCACTTTTTATGATGACGGCACGGTAATGGCGCAGGTCCCGATGACGGGAGGGGCGGCTGCCTTCACAATCTCAACCCTTAGAGTGAAGCGGACCTATCATCTCATTCAAGTGAGATGGCCCGGCAACGGCTACGTTCGGCGCGCGTACGGAGCGCTGCGTCAGATAGTGCACTAGGCAGCAAGGATTGTGTCGGGAGCAGCTTTAGTCTGCTGCAGCACCGCTGTTGGCGGAGTTTTCCTGCTGGCGCATGCGCAAGGAGCGGTTCGACGGCAGCCCCGCATCGCGAATCTTATAGAGCAGCGCGCGGTAGCTGATGCTCAACGTCCGTGCCGCCTGCTTGCGGTTCCAGTGGTGCTGTTGCAGAACCTTCAGGATGATTTTCCGCTCCAACTCCCGCACCGCCTGGCGCGTCACTTTCTTCAGCGAGATGGGGCCGTCGAGAGAGATTTCCGGATTGAAGAAATCCGGCTCACGCGCCACCAGATCGTTGGTGATGACCTCTTCGTGCCCGAGAATCACGTAGCGTTTGATCAGGTTCTCGAGTTCGCGAATGTTTCCCGGCCAATGATATTTCTGCAGAACGCTCATCACCTCGTTGGACAGGGGCTTGGCGCGGCAGTTGTACTTGCGGTTGTAGTATTCCAGGAAATACGACGCGAGATCTTCGATGTCGCCGCGCCGTTCCCGCAGCGGAGGCATGTGCAGGTTGACCACGTTGATGCGATAGAACAGATCCTGGCGGAAAGTGCCGGACTCAATCTCGGATTCGAGGTGGCGGTTGGTCGCGCACACGACCCGGACTTCCACTTTCTTGTCTTCCTGCGCGCCGATCCGGCAGAATTGCCCGTCCTGCAGGAGTTGCAATAGCTTCGATTGCAGTGACAGATCGAGTTCGGAAATCTCGTCGAGGAACAGCGTGCCGCGGTGGGCCAGTTCCACGCGGCCAGGCTTCGATCCAAAGGCACCCGTGAAAGCGCCTTTTTCGTAGCCGAACAGTTCGCTCTCCAGCAGCGTTCCCGGGATGGCAGGGCAGTTTACCTTTACAAACGGACCGCCCTTCCAGGGAGACAGACCGTGGATCATCCTGGCGATAATGTCTTTTCCCGTGCCGCTCTCGCCTTGAATGAGAACCGGAACGTTGGCGGCCGCGACTTTGGCCAGTCGCGAACGGACGGCCTGCATAGTCTCCGAGTTACCAAAGATGATGCTATCTGGGGGAATTTCGCCTAGCGATTGAGCCAGCGAACTGACTGAAAGTGTGTTCATTACCCTTGTGTCCCACGGGGGGTGTCACCCGTCATGCATTAAAAGTGCACCCCAAGCGCCAAACCAGCAAAAATCCTGCCGATGGGTCGAAAAAGCACCCTAAATGATTATCTGTAGGCCGGTTAGAGGCGGAATGGGTTGGCTGGCCCGGTTTGTCCGGGTGACCGAGGGAGCGCGTTGAGGGATGGTCAAGAGTGGGCAAAATATTTCACAGCGCAGAACCTGCTTTCCTCAACATGGAACGGGTTAGGGCAGCCGAGTCGGTCTGCAAAGGCCGGGTGAACTTCAGACCGAGAAGGTGGTAATCGTTCAAATGAGCGACCCAGATGGTGCGGGCTCGGAGGGCGCGGGAGGAGCGCCGGACTCCATCCACGGGCCCGATTGGCGCGCTGGGAATCTCGAGAGAAACCGCGCTGGACTTGGACAACGGGCGGCGGACAACCACCAATGCACCTCCGGCCGAAACGTTTATCGCGGTGGCAAACTCCAGTGATTCCTTGCCGTTATCGTCTCTACTCCGGACAAAAACGGGAACTGCGAGATCCAACCTGGGCCACTTCCGCTTTTCCCGGCTTGGAGGGGTGTGGGCCACTGGGGGACTCGGACCAGATCGTGCCAGAACAACGAAAAGCCGCAGATTAGGGGCCAAACTCTGACGGGTCGTGAACTGATTCCCGAATCGGGGCTAAACCTCGGCTCCAATACGGGGATTCTCGCAGAATCGGTTTTCTACGAAATTTGGAATGAATTGCCATTAACTGTCACAAAGTGCAACACTTTTCGCTTCAGTGCCGTCTAAGGTGCGTTTCCAATTGACAGCCCCATGTGGCTAACATACGATGATTTCACCCTCGTTCTGGCGGTAGTTTATCCCTCCCCTTACTGTCGAAAATCGGGTTCCGAGATGGCCGCGACGCCCAACAAGAGTCTAGGTTTATCTGTGCCCAACCATCATCGCGAGGATCAGTCTTCGGCGTCGGTTGCACCGGCCGTGATCGAGCCGGAGTCAGGCATCGACGTTCTCCGCGACTATGAACAATTGCGCGACCGTTTTCAGCGTACGACCAACGCTCTGGCTTCGGCTGCGCACGATCTGAAGACTCCACTGGCGATTCTCAACGGGTACGTCGAGCTTTTGCAGAGTGAAAAACTGGGGCCACTGAATGAACGCCAGCGCGAAGTCATGCGCGACATGTTCTCCAGCGGGCAGCGTTTGCAGCACTTCATCCAGGACTTTCTGACATTCAGTGTGCTGGAGACGGGCGAGCTACGCATGCAGTACGAACTCGGCGATCTCAACGCCTGTCTCAGTGAGGTATGCCGTCTGTGGTCGACTCGATTTCAGGAGCGCGGCCTGGCCTTGTATTTTCTGGCCAATGACAAACTGACCGCGTTTCCATTTGATTCGGCAAAAATTCAACGAGTGACTTCGAACCTTCTGGAGAACGCGTCGAAGTTCACGCCACAGAGCGGCACCGTGTGGCTGCATGCCGAGCCCTACATGTGGGAGCGCCGGGCGGCGATCAAGCCGGCTGCCGGAGGAGAGCGGCGCAGGCAGTCGGCGAACGGGCCCAATGCCGTCAAGGTGAGCGTATCGGATACCGGGCCTGGTATTCCCCCGGAGTACCATCAGGAAATCTTCGACGACTTTTTCCGCATGCCAGGCACGGAAGCTGCCGAGGGCACCGGGCTCGGGTTGGCCATTGCCCGTCGCCTGGTCATGGGCATGGGAGGAAAAATCTGGGTGGAGAGTGAGCCGGGAGCCGGGTGCAAATTCTCCTTCCTCGTTCCCCTCAAACCAATGGTAAGTACTTCCGCACGAGGAACGAGCAAATGAGCGAAGCCAACATCCTGCTGGTCGACGATGAACCAGGGATGCTGCGGTATATCCGAACCCTTCTCGAAGTGGATGACTACACGGTGGAAACAGCCACCACTGGCGAAGAAGCGGTACAGCGCGTGCAGAAGGGCCTGCACCCCGACCTGGTGCTGCTCGATCTACTGATGCCGGGCATCGACGGACTGCAAACTCTGGAGCAGTTGCGCCAGGTCAAGCCCGGCTTGAAAGTGGTTATGCTGTCTTGCGTGAGCGATACCCGCAAGGTCGTACAGGCGATGCGGCTCGGCGCCCATAACTATCTGACCAAGCCGTTCCAGAAAGCCGAACTGGATGCGGTGATTGACCAGTGCATTGGTCAAAGCAAAGGCGACGGCTACGCTGGAGAAGTGGAGGAGTTGTGCGACGACGTCTTCTTCGTGGCGGCCAGTCCGGAAATGAAGAAGATCCGTTCCCAGTCGGCGCTGGTCGCGAACGTGGATATTCCGGTCCTGCTACTGGGCGAGAGCGGCACCGGCAAGGAAGTGCTGGCGCGCCTGATTCACAAGCTCTCTCCGCGGGCACATCGCACTTTCCTCAAGGTCAATTGCGCGGCAGTCCCGGCCGATCTGCTGGAGAGCGAATTGTTCGGCTATGAAGCGGGAGCCTTCACCGGGGCGACGCATCCGAAGCCGGGGAAGTTCGAACTCTGCAACAAGGGTACGATCCTGCTGGACGAAATCGGGGAGATGCCCCCGCTGCTGCAGGCGAAACTGCTGCACGTCCTTCAGGACCAACAGTTCTCACGCCTGGGTAGCCGGTCGGTGATCAAGGTGGATGTTCGCATCCTGGCGGCTACGAACATCAACATTCCGGAAGCGTTGGCGACCAAGCGGCTGCGAGAGGATCTCTACTATCGCCTCAACGCCTTTACGCTCTCGCTGCCGCCACTCCGCGAACGCAAAGAAGAGATCCCGATCCTGCTCAAGCACTTCATGTCGCGGATGTCGGAACTGTATGCCAGAGCTCCGCTGCCGCTGTCGCCGGCCTTGCTGAATGCCTGCCACCAACATTCCTGGCCCGGCAATCTGCGCGAACTCAGCAATTTTGTGAAACGCTACCTGGTGTTGGGAGACGAAACCCTGGCCGTGTTCGAGTTGCAGCCCAAGCCGGACGGCGGCAGCGGCGTTCGCGTGGATCCCGCCGGGAAAGCAGCAGTGGCGGCCGGGGCAGAGGCCAGCGGCGGCGGACTGAAATCACTGGCGCGCAGCGCGAAAGATGAGGCCGAAGCCGAAGCCATCGCTCGCGCTCTGGAAGAAACAAACTGGAACCGCAAGCAAGCGGCGGCGCTGTTGAAGATCAGCTACAAGGCGCTGCTCTACAAGATCCGCCAGTACGGGATTGCCCAGAGTCGCAGCACGCACAGGTTGTCGGCCGGCGCGTAGAACCTCGGTGATGGTCGCAAGAGTAATTGGCCGCTGCCAGTATCTCCAGAGAACACACAGCGGGCGGATGGAACGTTTCCGCTGGAAAATTCTGCCTCCGAGACAGGTTGAAAAAATCGGAGAGGGTCAACGGGCGACCGACCACTAGCCACTGAGCGCTGATTCTGGTGCGGATAAGAGGACTCGAACCTCCACGACCTTGCGGTCACTAGGACCTGAACCTAGCGCGTCTGCCAGTTCCGCCATATCCGCATGAAGGAAAACAATTGCAGGCGGCCCTTTTTGAAGGGGACTACATTAATATCTACTGGCTGACAGCGGGCTGTCAAATAAAGGCAGGGCTCGGCTCCACGCTCTCCGCTCTCAGGAATCCAGGGCTTCGACAGTCGTTTTGCGCAGCCGAGAGACGACTGCTGGGGCTGTCGTTCTGTGAAGACCGGAGTGCGGCGACGACCATGCCGAACGAGAACAAGATGTCCCCTGACGTTACGCGCGAACTGCGCTCGCTCTCCCACGATCTCAGCAATGCGCTTGAGACCATCGTCCAGGCGACCTACCTGCTCACCCAGGCGGAGCTTCCTGGAAGCGCCCGGCGCTGGCTGGAGATGATGGACCAGGCATCGCAAGAGGCCGTCAGCCTCAACCGCCGACTGCGCGAGATCTTGCGCTCGCAGAATTAGGCTCGCCCTTCGAACTTTTGCGCGAAGCGAGAACAGGGCGCGCGCCTAACCCAGCTTGGCATCCATCGTGATCTTGGCGTTCAGAACCTTTGATACCGGGCATCCCGCCTTCGCATCCTGCGCAGCCTTATTGAACGCATCCGCGCTCGCCCCCGGAATCTTTGCGACCACATCCAGATGCACGGCGGTGATGGTCCATCCTGAATCCAGTTTCTCCATGGTGAGGGTCGCGGAGGTTGAAATACTTTCCGGAGTCAGCTGCGCGCCTCCCAGTTGCGCGGAAAGAGCCATGGAAAAACACGCCGCATGCGCCGCCGCAATCAGTTCTTCCGGGTTCGTCCCCGGAGCGTTCTCAAACCGGGTGGTGAATGAATACGGCGTATTCGATAGAACTCCACTGGCCGAAGAGACGGTTCCTTTCCCGTCCTTCAGACCGCCCTTCCACACTGCGCTGGCTTTGCGTTGCATTCCAAATCTCCTTGATTCTGAAAATGACCGATGAGGCACCAGTCATTGTAAAAGGGATCATGATTTTCGGCATTACGGAACGGCAGGAGCGCAGTTCGAACCGGGGCTTAGGGGTCAGGCGTTACCAGCCTTCGGTCCGGAGGTAATCTTTCTCGGCGAGCTCGCCCTTCCTATACTCGTCGAGATGGGAACCACGCTGGATCATGACCTGCAGCAGGCGGCCAGCAGACCGGACCTGGATCCGCTTGCGCCGCGGCCGAATGCAGCCGCGCGCCGGTTGATCGCGATCGGCGCCGGAATTCTGCTCGGCGTACTCTTTCTGGGCCGGGATCAGGCGCGCGCCGCCTGGCAGGAGATCGCCCGGTTTCTCAGTCTGCAGGGAAAACCGGAGCCGGCATCCGCCAACGTACTCTCGGAGCATGAAACGGAAGCGCTGGAACAGATGCCGCCACAGAGCCAGGCGGAACTGCTGCTCGAGCGCTCGATCAATCACTACCGTGGAGCCAACGATGAAATCGCGGAGCGCGTGGGCCGCTGGGGAGGCAAGATCGAGCTTAAGCAGAAGCTCAACTCGCTGTTCATGACGGCGATTAATTCCGACGACTTGCGAGTGCGAGCGGCCGCCATCGAAATTGATCTCGCATGCCGGGATCTGGATAAAAGTTCGGCGACGATCGATCAGCTGGAACATGATGCCCGGTTTGCAGCACAGGGCCAGCGAGTGAATGCGCTCTGGGATATTGCGCTGCTGGGGAACCGCGGTATCGAACCGGAGCGCGCGGCGCAGATTCTGCTTGCGTCGATCCATGATTCGAACGAGAACGTCCGCTACTGGGCCGTGGAAGGGTTGGCTTATCTTGGAACCGACGAGACCGTCGCGCCGTTACTGCAGGTATTTCACGACGATCCCTCGCCGACGATTCGCGAGCGCGCAGCGTGCAGCCTGGCGCAGTCAGGAATGCTGAGTGAAAAGCAACGCCGCAGCGCTGTGCCTCAGCTGCTGGACTTCGCCGACGATGCGTCGCTCGACGCGCAGACCCACACCTGGGTTTTCCAGGCTTTGCGCGACATCACGGGACAGTCCCTGCCCCACGACGCGGCTGCATGGAGGAACTGGTACACGTCGAATAGCGGCGACTGGCGACCGGTCACCCGTGACAGCCAGTAGCCATACCTGGCCGGGAGTCCGCGCTCTAATAGAAATCCGAACAGCTCAGGTAGAACCCACAGTTCTTGCACACGACCTTGCAGCGGTGGGAGTGCAGCGCTGCGGAACAATTGGGGCAGACCATAGAGACGTCAGTCGTATCTTTTTTCGCAGGGATATCGATCGCAAGAGACAGCTTCTGTGCTGTCGGAGTTGGGCTCGTGCTCATGTTTCTGTTTTGTACACCTGGACAGCTCGCCGGCAAAGTACTAAATCCATATCGGGCGCTTGCCGGCGGACACCGAATCCGACTCACTGGCTGGTACTCTTGGTCTTGAGGAACGCGGCTACAAACAGCAAGCCCAAGAGCAGGTCCGTGCCGGCAAATACCAGGTCGCCTGCCCGCATCCGACGCTGCAGATACAGCGCGATCACGGCGACCGCATAGCTGAACTTTTCGATGACCGAGGGAATCATCATCGGGCGAAAGCGCACGGGGTCCGTGGCAATGACGATGAACACAAGCTGGAACGTCAACGCGACGGTGGCGAAGCCGTAGTAAAAGCCGGGATGCGTGACGGGCGGCGGATCATTGCGGCCGATCATGTCGAAGATGAGAAACAGCGGCGTCAGCACCAGCACGCCCCAGACGCTCGCCACCCAGAACACCACCTTGGCAAACCTCATGCTCTGCCTCCCCATCATTTCCGATTTTCAGCTTCCCCGGGGTCTTGCTCTAACTTCCAGGCGATCTGACGGACCATACCCAGCCACAGTGTGGCATCCTCCGGATCCAATTGCATCCTGCGAACCATGCGCCGCAGTTTTTCCTTTGTGACGTCCGATGTCCGGAGCTTCACGTAGCCACTGCTTCGCAGAGCGTCGAAGAGGAGTTCCGTGATTCGCTCCAGTTCGCCCGCTTTTGCTCTCGATTGCTTTTCTCTTTTAGCCTGAGACCTCGCGTTCCTTACCAGTTCGTAAAGGCAAACGGCGACCGCCTGGCCCAGGTTCATGGAGCCGTGCTCTGGGCGTGTTGGGATCCGCAGCAGCCAGTGGCAGTGGCTCAGATCGGAGTTCGACAGGCCAACCTTCTCCGAGCCAAAGAGGAGCGCCACGCGGCCCGTCGCCAATCGTCCGCGGATCAGCCGCGCACCATCCTCGAGCCGTTTGATGGGATGATGGAATTCGCGATTTCGGGCCGCCGTTGTCCCTACGACCAGGGAGCAATCCGCAATCGCTTCGGCTACCGTCGGGTACTCTTCCGCCTGAGCGAGCAAGTCTTTGGCCCCGACCGCTGATCGCGCCTCGCGGAAAGCCAGTTCCCAGGGCCGGACCACGCGCAGGTTTCGAGCCCCGAAATTGCTCATGGCGCGGGCTGCCGCTCCGAGATTGAGCGGATTCCGCGTCCCCACCATCACCACCCGAAGCTGATGCAGCGCTTCACTCACGGCTTCGCCATTCTACGCTGAGGCTCCAGCGTATCCCGTGCCGCTGCAGGGGGGTAGCGGCCTTGCGACCTACGTCCTTGTGCCGCATCTAATTCTCAGTGTTACGATATACTGCCCGCGAATTGTGGGCGCCCCGGCACAGCTTTTTCTGACAGTCCCTGGAGCCGGGAATCGAGAATCTGGAGGAACAATGGCTAGTAACGCGATCGTGGAAGTGACCGACGCGAATTTTGATTCGGATGTACTGAAGTCGGATAAACCGGTGCTGGTCGATTTCTGGGCAACCTGGTGCAGCCCTTGCCGGGCGATTGCACCGATTGTCGACGAACTCGCGACCGAGTACACCGGCAAGGTGAAAGTAGGCAAGATGGATGTGGACCGCAACGGCGCAACCCCGATGCGCTACAAGGTTACGGGCATTCCCACCTTGCTCGTCTTCAAGAACGGGCAGGTCGTCGAGCAACTGGTCGGCTACCGCTCGAAGGAAGACATTCAGAAGGCTCTCGACAAGCACGTCAGTTAGCGTCACCACGGAAAAATTGAAGGGGACGGGTATCGCGCCCGTTCCCGGCGGTTCTCGTGGCGGATCTCGACCGCCCGGGGGGCAGGTTTGACCGTTTTCATTGGTTGCCATAGTCATACAATATAGTTGACAAAAGCAAGTGTCGGAGTCAGCCTAGGGGCATGGCCCCGGCTGCTCCGCTTCCGTTGCCGCGCGAAGCCGATTTTCGGGTGCAGGCCGTCCGGCATTTCAATCGTTTCTATACTCGCCACATTGGAGTGTTGCGGGAAGGATTGCTGGAAAGCCCGTATTCTCTGACTGAGGTCCGCGTCCTTTACGAACTGGCGCACCATCAGGGAGTGACCGCGACGGCTCTCTGCGCCAAGTTGAATCTCGATCCCGGCTACCTGAGCCGTGTCCTGTCGAAGTTCGAAAAGGAAGGTTGGATCAGGCGCCGCACTTCGACCGCCGACGCGCGCCAGAGCCTGCTTGCATTAACCACCAAGGGCCGAGCCGCATTTCTGCCTCTTGACCAGCGCTCGAACGGGCAGGTGAAAGAAATGCTGGCTCGTATCATGCCCACAGAGCAAAGCGAACTGATCCGCTCCATGCAGACCGTGGAACGGATTCTGGCAGCGCCGCGGGACACTCGGGAACCATACATGCTGCGGACGCATCAGCCCGGGGACATGGGCTGGGTCGTGTATCGGCATGGCGTGCTGTACGCGCAGGAATATCACTACGACGAGCGCTTTGAAGCGCTGGTCGCGGAGATTGTGGCCGAGTTTGTTCAGAACTTCGATCCGCAGCGCGAGCGCTGCTGGATCGCCGAACGGGGCGGAGAGCGCCTGGGCTCCGTCTTCCTGGTACGCAAATCAGCGACGGTCGCGAAACTGCGATTGCTGTTGGTCGAACCCTCGGCGAGGGGAATGGGAATCGGCAAGCGGCTGGTGCAGGAATGTGTGCGTTTCGCGCGGCAGGTGGGTTACAAAAAGATGATCCTGTGGACTCAGAGCGAGCTCAAAGCCGCAAGGGGGATCTACGAGCAGGCCGGTTTCCGGCTGGTCAAACAGGAACTCCACGAAAGCTGGGACCGGAAGGATCTGGTGGCAGAGACGTGGGAATTGGATCTGAAGGCTGGTAACCAAAAACCAAGAGCTAAGAGCTAGAAGCTGCTTCAGTACTTCCGCAAGACCCCGATCACGCGACCCTGCACTTCGACGTTAGCGGCCGGCACGATAATGGGCTTCATGGTGGCGTTGGAAGGCTGCAGGCGAATACTGTCGCCCTCGCGATAAAAGCGTTTCAGCGTGGCATCGGATGCGTCGACCAGGGCGACAACAATGTCGCCGTTGTGGGCCGTCTTCGTTTTCTCTACCAGTACGTAGTCGCCGTCGAGGATCGCTTCGTCCTGCATCGACTCACCTCTCACTTCGAGCACGAACACTTCTTTCGAGCGCACGAAATCGGCGAGCGAGATGGTTTCGTTATTCTGCACGGCCTCAATCGGCTGTCCGGCAGCGATCCGTCCCACGAGAGGCAACACCATCGCCGTATTGACGGCCATGGACTGCTTCAATTTTCCCTTGGGAGGAAGCAGGTCAATCGAACGGCTGCGGTTGTAATCCCGGGTGAGTAAGCCTTTCTTCTCCAGGTTGGTGACGTGCTTGTGCACGGTGGCGAGCGAACTGAGGCCCATTCCCTCTTTGATCTCTTCGTAGGAAGGGGAATATCCGTGTTCCGAAACGAAGCGCGACAGGAAGTCGTAGAGTTCGCGTTGACGCCGGGTGATCGCCATGGGCGCAGTATGGGCGAAAGTTAGGCGAATGTCAAGAGCCGCGGCAAGGCACGGCCTGTGTCGGTGAAAGGGTGATGGCCGATGGCTGACGGGGACTGCTCACAGCCCACGGCCCACCGCCCACGGCCCACCGCTCTCGGCCACCGCGATCCTTACTTCGTTACTGCCTTCAGGAATCGATAGTAGAAATCCACGCCGCGATAGAATCCGCTCACGATTTCGCGCTCGTCTTTCCCGTGCGCGCGGATGTCGTCCCGGTCGTACTCCACACCGGAAATGGCGTAAGTTGGCATACCGGCGGCATTGGTGTAAACGCCGTCCGATGCGCCCGTGCTCATGCTCGGCAATACCGGAATTCCGGGCCACATTTCCGCGACAACCTTATCCAGAGGATCGAAGACTTCTTTCCGCGGGGCGGGAGGAACGTAGCTGCTGCGATTCGAGCCACGGTCCATCAGCACGTTGTTGTTCTCGCGAAACTGCACTTTGACCTTGGGGTCGGCCACGACCTTTTCCAAAGTTCCTCGGATTTCTTCCAACGGATGTCCGGGCAGGATGCGGCAGTTGATGTTGGCCTGCGCGGTCTGGGGAAGGGCATTGTTGGCGTGGCCTCCGCTCAAACGGGTGGCGACGCAGGTGGTGTGCATCAGGGAATTGTCGATGCGATTGGTCGAGAGGCGCGCAACGGCTTGCATGTCGGGCGGGGTCTTGAGAATCTCCAGCATGTCGGCGGAGCGTTCCCCCTTCTCGACTTTTGCCAGCCGTTCGTAGTAGGCGCGCGTGATGTTATTCAGTTCGAACGGAAACTGGTAACGCTCCAGCCGCGTGAGCGCGTCCGCCAGTTCGTAGATCGCGTTATCAGGCGTGGGGATGGAACTGTGTCCGCCGGGATTTGTGGCTGTGAGGACGAAGTCGCCATAAAGTTTCTCGGTGGCGTTCACGTCCATGAAGAGGGGTTTGCCCTTATCCATCTCGACGCCGCCGCCGTCGTGGTTGAGGACAAATTCGGCGTCGACAAGATCCCGGTGATTCTTGAGGAGCCAGTCCACGCCGTTCGAGGTTCCACCTTCTTCATCGGCTGTCATCGCCAGGATGATGTCGCGGTTGGGAACGTAACCTTCTTTCTTCAGCCGGATCAGCGTGGCGGACATGATGGCGTCGCCATCCTTCATGTCGGTCGAGCCGCGGCCGTAGAAGAAGCCGTCTTTCTCGACGAACTCGAACGGGTTCGTGGTCCAGTCCTCGCGCCGTGCTTCCACCACGTCGAGATGCCCGATGAGGAGCACTGGCTTATTTTTTCCTGACCCGTGCAGATGCACAACCACATTCTTCTTCCGGTCGTTGGGGCCGAGAACCTGAATATCGCTGTCCGGAAATCCGGCATCGCGGAAGCGTTGCGCCATCGCTTCGGCCGCGGCCGTCACGCTGCCGACGGAGTCGGTGGTGTTGATCTCGATCAGTTGTTTAAAGATGTCGTGGGCGAGCTGGCGCGTGGCGGCGTCGTCCATTTGCGCCGATGCGACGATGGGAGAAAAAGCGAAAACGATTACGAAGAGCAGCTTGGCAAATTTCAACCGGGGTCTCCTTGATACGGGGAAGTCGCAGAAAACACTACCAGATGACGCGCGGAAAATACAAAAGCTCGGGTGACAGGCACAGGTGCCAAGTCTTCGGTCTCAGGAAAATCGTTTCACTGCTTCGGACTTCACACACTTATCGCAACTATTTTTCGTTTTCCTCTTGACGTGAGAAATCGAGTCATGGCATCTTGAGTTATCTTCTCCAGAAAGGACGCCCCAATGGCGATTAAGAGCACAACCCATAACGTGCTGCACATGCCAGGGCGACTCGAACCGGGTCGCATTTGGTTAAGGGCGTCGTTCGACTGCGTCAGTTACTAAGTCTCCGACGCTCCTAGGGCACACTCAAACCTAAGTTTGCTGGGTGGCGCAGGCCGCGGTTCCTTCGACTTCGATACTGCCGCTGCCGATTGTTCCCCCAGCTTGCGACAACTGCAGCCGGTTTTCGCCGATCGCGGCGTATTTGCGGGCTTGCACTCCAACTCCCTGGCATCTTGCGAGGGATTCCATTTTCACAGGGTCGGTGGCGAAGGCCGCGGATACTTCGGTGCAGGCGTTCTTCGGAATGCTGGGGTTCAAGTCCCCCTCGTGCAGCAATACAACCGTGTCCACATGTACCCCGACCAGAAGAGCAGGTGTCGGGTCTCAGGTGTCAGGAGTCAGGAAGATCGCTAAGGTTTTCCTGAGACTTGAACACCTGCGACCTGGGGTTTTCGCCGGTGGCGAAAGAGGAGAGATACTTCGCGCCAAACGAACGACGCGCAGGACGGCGGTCCTGCCGAGGATCAGAACTCCAGGGACGGGGGCGTAGTCCCGAAGCAAAAGGTACCGGGAGAGATCGTGCCTCGAGTCGACTCTTCTCGCATGTTCCCCGGCAAGTGTTTTGTTGTGTGGGGCGGGCCTTGTCCGCCAGCTGAGAACCAACTGGGAATTGATTTTTGGCCGGTGGTGAAGATGACGGTTACTTCGCTTGGCACGCGGGTACTCGCAGGTTCGAATCCTGCCACGAGAGCGATCTCGTGTGGCTGAGAGGCTCAAGGCACCTATCGTACCGTTGTTGCTTGTTCCCCGGCTAACTAACACTAACCTACTACAGCCCCTCGCGGCTAGAAAACGACTTATGCAAACGATTGTGATGAAGAAGGCAGCGTTGCACGACGAGCGATCGCTCTGCCACGCGTGCTACTGGGCGCATATCCAGAAAGGCTTTCGCGAGAGCGAAGAGGCGGTTTTCTGCTGCTTCAGCAAGTTTCGCGCAATTCCCTTCAAGGTTGCGGACTGCACGGACTTCAGCAACAAAAACGTGCCTACCCGCAGCCAGATGGAGGACATTGCGCTCATCATCCCGACGAAGCCGGCCCGCAAGCCCAGTGGCTTCGCGCGATTGGGTTCCGCGGGAGAGCCGGAGCCGGAAGGTCAGGATGAGGAGCTAGTATCCACAAACGACTAGACTTTCGCCGGTGGCGAAGACTACGGTTCCTCCGACGCGGAAGATGCAGGCTCGACGCCTGCCTGACCTTCGGGGTCAGTCGTCTAACGAGGACGTCCGCCCAGCATACCGTCGTCGCTCATTTTCCCCGGCGATATCAGCCTGTGCGAATATCTCTGCGCTTCCGCTTGAGCGAGGTGCGGACAAAAAGGAGGAGTCCAAAAACAATGGTCCAGAACAAAAGCGCACATGTCACGACAAGCAAAACGCCCGCGTGAGCGCCGCCCTCCGGCACTAACCGATAGATGAGTGTCGACGGAACGAGGGGTTCAATTGCTGGAAGCAAATACCGTCCAGGGCTAATGTAGATGCCAAATGCATCGAGGAGAGGGACGGCATAGGAAAGCGCAGCGAGCGCGACCGAAATGAGAATGCCCCCAAAACCAGATCTCAATGTCCGTATCCAGAGAACATCTTGCTTAAGGGGAATCATTCGAGCAAATGGTAACAAAATCTACTAACTGCCAATAGAAGCAATATGGAGAACCATCATGGCACGCCTCAACACACTCAATCTCGCCTTCGGCCCGCGAACCCACGAAGGTGCGGCGGCACGCAACATCTCGCTTGAGCTTCAGCTCCGACGCTCGGTGCTCGCCTGCCTGCTTTGGGAGTCGCAGTTCTACGAGGACGGCGTCGAAATCGCCGGCCGCATCGCGGAACTCGTCCCGAAGGTTGCGGCTGAGAAGGTGGCTGCGCTGGCCATCGAGGCGCGCGAGCGGATGAAGCTGCGTCATGCTCCGCTGCTTCTGGTGCGCGAGATGGCGCGTCACGTGACGCACCGGCGCCTGGTGGCGGAGACGCTCGAGCGCGTCATCCAGCGTGCCGACGAGCTCGCCGAGTTCGTCGCCATCTACTGGAAGGACGGGCGCGTGCCGCTCTCGGCGCAGGTGAAGAAGGGGCTGGCTGCGGCTTTCCCGAAGTTCGACGAGTACCAGCTCGCGAAGTACGACCGCGGCGGACCGATCAAGCTGCGCGACGTGCTCTTTCTCTCGCACGCCAAGCCGCGCGACGCGGCCCAGGCCGGGGTCTGGAAGAAACTTGTCTGGGGCCGCCTCGCCACGCCCGATACCTGGGAGGTTGCACTCTCGGAGTCGGGTAAGGAAGGAGGAGCCGACCAGCGGGAAGTCTGGGAGCGTCTGCTCCGCGAGCACAAGCTGGGCGCGCTCGCCCTGCTCCGCAACCTGCGCAATCTGCGCGAGGCCGGAGTGGACGAGTCGCTCGTGCTCGCGGCACTCGCCGAAATGAACACCGGGCGTGTGCTGCCGTTCCGCTTTCTCGCTGCTGCGCGTTACGCGCCGCAGTGGGAAGAGCCGCTCGAGCAGGCGATGCTCAAGTCGGTTGCCGGACAGCCGAAGCTCCCCGGCCGCACCATCGTGCTGGTCGACGTTTCGGGCTCGATGACGGCGCCGCTCTCGAGGCGTTCGGAGATGCAGCGCACCGACGCTGCGTACGGTCTCGCGGTGCTGGTGCGGGAGATCGCCGAGAAGGCGGCGGTGTACTCGTTCTCGGATCGCGTGGTCGAAATCCCGGCTCGCCGTGGCTTCGCGCTGCGCGACGCGATCGATGCATCGCAGCCCCACAACGGTACGTATCTCGGTAAGGCCGTTGAGCACCTGAACGAGCACGAGCGCTACGATCGCCTGATCGTCATCACCGACGAGCAGGCGCACGACACGGTGCCGAAGCCCAAGGGCAAGGGATACGTGATCAACGTGGCGTCGTACAAGAACGGCGTCGGCTATGGCAAGTGGACGCACATCGATGGCTGGTCGGAAGCGGTCCTCGACTACATCCGCGCGCTGGAAGATCCGGCGAACGGGTGGGTGAACTAAGAAGCGTGAAGACGGGGGACGGTTCGTTCGCCCGTCCCGCTTCCTCCCGGAAAGCCCGCCTCCGTGGCCCGAACCTGAGATCACATTTTGTGATCTCAAGATGCTGAATTCGTCCTCGGAAACAGGAAACACGACAAGGGCCATGGCCATGCAAGCCGAACTTACTTGGAGAAATTATGTCTCATCCCGAACTCATCCCCCTCTACCGTGACGGCCGCCACTACGACGCGCTCAATCGCCCGCTGAACCTCGCCGACGTTCCGTTCTACGTCGAGGAAGCCAAGAATGCGGCTGGCCCCGTGTTGGAACTGGCTTGCGGCACGGGCAGGATTGCGATTCCCGTCGCCCAGAGCGGCGTCGATCTCGTTGGGCTCGACCGGTCCAGTACGATGCTGGCGCACGCTCGCACCAAGGCTGCTGAAGCTCAGGTCAACATCCAGTGGATCGAATCTGACTGCCGGCAGTTTGAATTAGGCCGAAAGTTTGCGCTGATCTTCATGGCATTCAATTCCATGCAGCACCTGCACGACCAGGCGTCGCTGGCCGCTCTGTTCGCGCAAGTGCGCAGCCATCTTGCGCCCGGCGGAAGATTTGCCTTCGATGTGTTCAATCCGAGCATCGCGATCCTGGGCCGCGATCCCCTTCAGCGCCACTTGGAACGGGAGTACGAAGATCCGGACGGCCGCGGTACGGTTGCGCTGGAAACCACCGCGGTCTACGACGATGCAGCGCAGGTGAACCGAATTACCTGCTACTTCAGTCTCGCGGAGAACAAAGACTTTCGCGTGGAGCAACTCCACCTGCGCTGTTTTTTCCCGCAGGAACTGAATCTGCTGGTGCGCGCGAACGGATTCGAGATCGAAGCGAAGTACGGGAACCTTGAGCGGAAGGCGTTTGCGAGTGGGGACATGAAGCAGGTCGTGGTGTGTAGGCCGACGTAGAGGTTCCCCCTGCTGGCGGCCGATCCCTTGCTCCGCTCGGGATGACAATCAGGAAATGTAAAGGATGACAAATTAAGCAATATTACGACTCACAAAGCGCGACAATAGAAGAGAACCACGATGTGTGACTCAACCTACAATGTGATCGCTCCCGAGTCTGGAGTGCCGATCAAGGCATGGACCAGGGGCGTTCCCCTCGAGGACGCGGCGCGCCAGCAGTTGCTGAACGTCGCGCAGTTGCCGTTCATCTACAAGTGGGTAGCAGCCATGCCCGACGTGCACTGGGGCATCGGCGCGACGGTGGGCAGTGTGATTCCGACGCGCGGGGCGATTATTCCTGCCGCGGTTGGGGTGGATATCGGGTGCGGCATGATGGCGGTCCAGACCTCGCTTGACGCGAGTCATCTCCCCGACAACTTGCACGGCCTCCGTGAGGCGATTGAGCAGGCCGTGCCTGTGGGGCGAACCGACCAGGGTGGAGTGAACGATCACGGCGCGTGGAAACACGCCCCCGCGCATCATCTCGACGTATGGGCGCGGATGGAGCAGGAGTTCAACGAGATTGTCGGGAAGTATCCCAAACTCGAACACAAGCAGCGGATCAACCATCTTGGGACGCTTGGCACCGGCAATCACTTCATCGAGGTGTGCCTCGACGAAGCGGACCGGGTTTGGTTCATGCTGCACTCCGGCTCGCGCGGCGTGGGCAATCGGCTGGGCACATTTTTCATCGAACTGGCGCGCGAGGACATGCGCAAGTGGATGATCAACCTGCCCGACCAGGACTTGGCCTACCTGCCGCAAGGAACGGAACACTTCGACGATTATGTGAAGGCCGTGCACTGGGCGCAGGACTACGCACTGGCCAACCGCCAGCTGATGATGCAGAACATCATCAAGGCGGTGCGCATCTCGGGCCTGGTGCCGCTCTTCCAGACGGGTGCGGACAAAAGCGCGGCCTCGGACGGCGCGGAAGGTGAGCTCTGCTCAGCCGTGAGCTGCCATCACAATTATGTGGCCTGGGAGCACCATTACGGCGAGAACGTGCTCGTGACGCGAAAGGGCGCGGTGCGCGCGCGCGCGGGAGACATGGGCATCATTCCGGGTAGCATGGGTGCGCGCTCGTACATCGTGCGCGGCAAGGGAAACGCGGAAAGCTTCATGAGCTGCAGTCACGGCGCCGGACGCGCCATGTCGCGCAAGGAAGCCAGGCGCCGCTTCACCGTCGCCGATCACATTGAGGCGACCCACGGCGTCGAGTGCCGTAAAGACGCCGAGGTCATCGATGAGACTCCGATGGCGTACAAGTCGATCGACGCGGTCATGGAAGCGCAGAAAGACCTGGTGGAGATTGTCCACACTCTACGTCAGGTCGTCTGCGTGAAAGGCTAGTGCACGTGCTCTTCTGCGGTCGATGTCCGCACCAGCGCCAGGGCGGTCACGTCGTTCTGCGGAGGAGCACCCTGCATAAACTTTTGGGCATCGCGAAGCGTGGTTAGACACAGATCGCGGGCCTTGGTGACCGTCGCGCTTCGCAGGCTTCGTCCGACGCCCTCCAGTGCGAATTCTTCTCCGCCGCGCTCGGCTTCTACAATTCCGCGCGAAACAACCAGCAGCGCCGAGCCCGGAACAAGGGCACAGGTCGAGGCGCTGCGTGTGGTGTGCGAGAACAGTCCGAGCGGCAGTCCGGTTGCCTGGAGTTGCGCAATGCCGTGCGGATCCCGCAGCAGAGCAGGAGTGTGGCCTGAATTCGCGTAGCAGACGGTACCCAGGTCCTCGTTGTAACAGCCGAGGAAGGCTGGACAGCTGCGCACGCCGGCCGAGCGCAGAATCGTGCGATTGAGTTCGTGCGACAACTCGATCATGGCCACGGGCTCATTCACGTCATGAGCGGCGAAAAGCCGGGGTCCGAGATCACGCAACGTCTGCTGTGCCGCGATCAGGTATTCGCGCGTATCTTCGCGTCGTCCGGCAATATCGAACAACCCAAACAGGACGCGCGACCGGTTCACGCGCAAAAACTCGTAGAAATCGCCCGCGACCCGGTATCCGTGATAGATCGCCGCGATCTCGGCGCCGCACAGGGCCGGCACATCGGAATGCAGAGGGTCGGACAGGGCCGGTGTTACGGGCGAGTTCCGTCGGAACAGGCGCCGGGTGAGGCGTATGGGTGTTGCGATCGACATTGAGGTCGCGAGCCTAGCGGCTATCGCCGTCGTGATCGACGTCGCCGGACTTGCTGAGCGTGACTTTGTCCTGAACTTCCGTGGCCGGCGGTTTGGGTTGGGGCCGCTGTTGTTGCGGCGTGACTTGGGACGTCTGGTGCGGGTGCGCCTGGTGTGCGCTGCTGACTGGATTGACCATGAAGAGACACTCCTTCTTACCCCGATCTATAACATCGGGAATTCAGCGCACAACTTTAACCCCTCCAGTTAAAAGGTCGTTGCGGAGGTAATCTCGAAGGAAGTTACTCAAGCCACTGCGACAGGGTTCACTCGCGCGTGCGAAGCAGCCCCAGGACTTTCTGCCTGAAATCCGCAAGACCTGCCGTCTCCGGTTCCAGCGACAGCCGCACCGTCAATGCCTGCAGCATGTAGTTGTGGTTCTGGTAGCGGGCAAGGGATTCCACCGTCGTGGCCGTCCATACATCGCGGTCTTCGTTCTGAATGCGCGTGAGCCAGGAGTCAAACGTCGGCATATCGAAGTCGGGGCGCCGAACCACCGAGACGACGGCATCGGCCAGTCGATCCTGCTCTCCTTGTGTGTAGACCTCGGGCGCGGTCGCCAATCGTGCGTCGATCGCCGACAAGATGGCCGCCCCCTCCTCCCGTGTAAGCGAGGGATTGTCTGCCAAGGCTCCGAGCAAGTCGGCGGTGTGGGCGGTAGCGTGGATCCAGTGCAGAGTGGCGTCGTAGCCGCGCAGATCGCGTTCGGCCTGCAGGTAGGACACGCCCTCTGCGACGAGTTGGTGATATCGCTCAGCTCCCATGAACGCCACTTTGGTTTCGCGCCGGGCCATGAGTGAGAGACAGAGCGCGGAGAACGACCGCTTCAACACGGAGTTGGTGCCGGTTTCTCCAATGCCACTCTTCAGATTCGCGCGCCACTCGTCGGTGAGCGAGAGCAGAGTTGGTGTTGAAAGGATATTGTTGCGACTATAGATCCATCGCTCCAGGATCGAATACGCGAGCTCGTCACGCAGTTCGGGGTCGGGAGATGCCAACAGCGCGCTCACTTCGTGGGCGAGGGCATCGGCCGATTCGTGCTCGGGCACGGCGTATTTGTTTTTGGCGATGGCCTGCCAGAACGCGCGATCGTGTTTCACCTTCTGCCCGCTCAGCAGGCTTGAAAACGTTAGCAGCCACGCCATCGCCCAGCGCCTATTGCAGCGCATACAGGTTTCCATCCATGCTGCCGACGTAGACGACACCCTTATCCACAGCCGGCGACGACAGAATCGCGCCAACTGAAATGAAGCGATAGAAGTCGATGTACATGTCTTCGAAATCACCGAACGTCGGCGCGAATGCTTCCTGATTCAAGCTGCCGTCATCGTTCAGGACTTTCATGGGATCTTTCTTCGACGCCACGGTTTGAAACTCCCAAGCCAGTTTGCCGGATTTCGTGTCGACCGCATACAGCTTGCCGTTGTGATCGCCGACGTATGCCAGGTCGCCGGCCAGCGCCGCAGATGAGAAAATGTAAGCTTTGGCGTTGAAGTTCCAGCGCAAGCGTCCTGTTTTCGCGTCGAGCGCCATGAAGCGCGCGCTGTCCGAGGTGCCGACATAGACGGCACCGTCACGCACTGCGGGCGTGCCATTCACCCACGACTTGCTCGTCGGATAGTCCCACTTCTTGTGGCCTGACGCGGCGTCGATGGCGTACACATGTCCGTCGCGGCACCCGACGTAAACCACGCCGTCCGCTACCGCGGGCGAGGACTGGAATCCGACCTGGTTGTGGATGGTGTTGTCCTCACCCGCCTGGAACACCCACTTTGCCTGTCCGGTGTCCGCGTCGATGGCATACAGCCTGCTGTCCCAGCTTCCGATGTACACCACGCCGTTGACCACCGCGGGCGATGCGTGTACGACGTCCGCGGTCGAGAACTTCCAGGCGACGGTTCCGGTATCGGCGTTGACCGCGTAAACGCCGCCGTCGCCGCTTCCGAAATAGACTTTGCCGTTGGCGACCGCCGGAGACGAGATCCAGATATCCCAGGCGTCCGGAATGGTCTGCGCCGGCGAAGGATAGCCGTGCAGGTTCCTGGCTTCAAACTTGCGCTCGAACTCAGCGGCGAAGACCCATTTCGGTTTCCCGGTTGCGACATCCAGCGCCGCAAGCGCACCCGCCGACGATACGAAGTATAGCGTTCCCCCGCTCACCGCCGGGGACGAAGCGATCGGCATGCGCGACTTGAAATTCCATTTCTCTTTGCCGGTTTCCTGGTCAATGGCGAACAGGTGTCCGTCGAGACTGGTGATGTAGACAATTCCATCGGCGATCACGGGCGACGACACGATCGGGCCGCCGGTCTTGAAGCTCCACTTCACGCCCTTCAGTTCCTTCGGGCCCGTCGACTGATATACGCCGGTATGAGCCAGGTTTCCATGGAACATGGACTGGCTCCATGCGCTCACCGCGCACACCAATACCCACAGCCTGACGGCTCGTCTCATGTGTTCTGTTGTCTCCTGATGGAATCCAAGCAATGCAGCGACGCTTCCAGTCATCTGACGGCGGCGGGTGGAAATGGTTATCAGAGACACAACGGACAGGGGGTCCTGAGGGCCCGATCTCCGAGTGGCAAAGTCGTCGCTGACGTGCGAGCGCGGCCGATCACAAGCGTGCGGCGGATTGTCGGCCCGGCTGTTTTGCCAGCCAGCGCTGGTACGATTTCCATCCCGGACACCAGCCGGTGTGCCAGCGCCAGATGCGGGCCAGAAGCGAAGTGGGACGCGCTTCGGCGCGGCGGCGGAGCCCGCATTCTTCGCAGTGGTGACGGGGGATCGCGGCTGTGGCAGCGACCTTCTCTACGGGTGCTTCAGACATGGCTTGTGCCTCCAGTCGTTCGTGTATGGCCCAAGTCTATACACACTCCGCTGAAATTTTCAGTGACGTGTCGTGCCCGTTTCTTCCCGCGCACCGGATCGAACTCCGGCCTACCGGAGTTTGTCCATCAATGCCAGCAGCAATCCCTCGTCGCTCAGGAAGTTGCACTGAATGGCCTCGGTAACGTGCAGGCCGACTCCGTTAATGCTGGGGAACAGGCTCAGGGCGCACACGTTCATCTGCAACAGACGGCGGCGCAAGTCCTTCTTGCAACTTCTGGGAACCATGACTCGTAGCGTGTCTTCCGCGCCGGGCAGGGACTTGGCGAGGGCCTCGTCATGGTTCTCGCCCAGTTCACCGGTTACCGTGAAGAGGGACTGTTGCGCGCCCATCTGGGGGTTCGCATATTGATAGCGGAATATGCTGATGTAAGAACCGGCTTGTTCTGCCGCCGCTGCTGCCCAGGCTTCGACGGTACTCGAATCCTCAAGCTTGCGGAACCGTTTGAACTCGCGCGATTCGCTTTGTTCATGATTCTTGGTATTCAGCTTGTCGTGATTGAAAGCCCAAATCACGCCATCTTCGTCGTGCCCGCTGTCGGAAGCGAAGTAACAGGCAACCCAGGGAGAGAGCGTCCAATCCAGCAGCCGGGTGGGCGCCCCGTAGTGTTGCATCAGGGTGAGCCCGTCCAGGATCTTGTCGAAATAGGCGAGTTCCGAGGCCTGCAGCATGGAGCGCGCATGGCGCCGGAAGGTGCGGATTCCCGCTGCTTCGATCCGCACCCTCTGCGTCAAGCTCTTGTCCGGACCCAGCGCACGATGGATGGAAGGAACCAGGTGTGGCCACAGTGCCGAGGCGTGTCCACGGAAAACGTACCGCCGCGTGCCCGAAATTCGATTCAGGATTTCAAACAACTGGTCCAGAATTCCCTCAGTGGACTCGTTTTCGACTTGTGGCTGCAACTGCGTCCATGCCATGGGTGGGGCCTGCCATTACTCTATAGTGCCGAAGCGCGCGATCAACTCCTGAATGATCCGGTCCGCCTTCCTGGCCTCGGAGTTCTCCGCTCGTTGCACCAGCAAGAAGTCTTCGCGGAGCGAAACGATTTGCATCGGGACGCGCCGCATGCGTTTCTTGGGAGGCTTGGATTCGTCCGCCAGGGGAGTGTCAGTCAACGACGCCGTCGTCGACTCGCTCGCCGCTCCCAGATCGCGATACTCCGGCTTGGCTCCCCACCAATTCTTCTGCCACCAGTGATTTGTGCGCGGATCAATCCAGCTCAGGTATCCGCCCTTGAGGATCTCGAGGGGCTTCTTGGCTGCTCCGGTGAAGCTATATTTTTCCGCCGGCCTGTCGGAGAAGAAGTCGGGAGTACAAAAATCGGAAACGGTCACGCCGTCGATTTGATAAGCGTAGTCAGGGCTGGAACAGGGATCGCAGATTTGGACCAGATATCGGACTTTCCCGCGTTCCCCGGGCTTGATCGCCTTCCCTTCGACCACACGATTACACCAGGGATCGGCAAGCATCTCGAGCATGTCGTGACTTACGCCCAGTTGCCATTGGTCGGCATAACTGATTCGGGCATTCGGGATGCCGTTCGAAACCGTGTGATACGAGGAGTAGCCGGCCTCGATCTCTTTCACAATCAGGATCGGCCACCAGCCCTTCGGAATCTTGTGCACATTCGGGAACAGACGGAGCTTGGCCTGGATATTCCAGATCGGCTCGAAGTCGCGCTCGAGCTGAATCTGCAGCGCCGCAACGGTCCGTTCCAGGTCCGCACCCGGTAACTGTTTTACAGTCGAAACCAGGGCCAGGTTCTTCACTGCCATGGCCGAACATTGTACTCGTGGTCGTCCTTAATTGTGATAGTCAAGCCTTGCAGGGCATCTTGTCGAATGGCGTCGCTACTGTCAGACAGACCCTTTAGGCCCATGTTCGGCGCAATGGCTGCTGAGAGGGCGAAGAACGGCGCAAGCTTGTGCTAACGCCTTCCATGAGAAGGCCGGTCGGAGTCAAGAGGATTCGGTTTGTTGGACAAGGGTTTTTCTCCTGCCGAGTGGCCACTGACGCAAGGATTTATCGGTCTCGTACGAGGCATCGGGGCTACAGCCGGAAACGAAGCGCATTGTACCGCGCTATCGGTTCGAAACTCGATTCAAGATCAGGATCGATCGCTCCGGGAACATTCTCGAGACTGAGGGTTGGGCGCGAGATCTCAGCGAGAGCGGGCTGGGCGCTTTCGTCGCCACGCCACCAGCCTATCCTCTCACTCGCCCCACAAACTCTCTCCACAGTTCCTTCAAATACGCGGGATTGCTCAGACGGCGGACGATGAAATATTCATTCACCGGACGATCGTCCTGGAGAACAGGGGAGTCAGGCGCCGGGGTGATGAATTGATCGAGCGATTCCTGATTCTGCAGGACGCGTTCGAATTGACGTTGTGCGCTGGAGGATTGATCCCACTCCAGGAAATCGGCGACCGCAGCCGGGGGCAGATGACTGGCGAGAACCTCGGCCGAGTAGTTGGGGAATGGAGAGTTGCTGGCCAAGAAGTGCGATCCCAGGCTTTTTTCGATGCAATGGAAAGCGCGAACATAGGGGAAGGATTCCTTCAAAGCTTTGACGATTGAAGCATAGATGACGGGGTCGCTGGTGCCTGGGAACCACTGCTGCAAAATGCCTCCGGGCCGCAGGTGCCTTCGCGCGATTGCATAGAACTCCCTGGAATAGAGCAGGCTTGAGGCCGCGGCTTCAACCGGTGGCGGCGGATCGAGCACGATGACATCGTATTGTTCAGTGGAACGTTCCAGGAAAAACCTGCCGTCGTTAACCACGATATGCGAGTTCGGAGAGCGCACAAGTTGCGCCGCGTCGCTGTGAAAATACGGGAACTCCGCGACTACGCTGGGAACCAGCTCCACCACCGTCGAGTTGACTCCCCAGGAAAGCATGGAGCGATGCGTTGTGCCCATTCCAAAGCAGATCACCAGCACGGTTCTCGGCGGACTCGGCAGAAAGGCAAGCGGCAGGTGAGCCATCATCTTCGTGGTGGGCGTAAGGGCCGTCATGCCGACGCCGTTGACAAGCAGTTGTCGCTCCATGCCGGTGCCGACAGCGGTGACCGTGGCTGTGCTGTCGCGCCGGACCTCGCGCGGGGTGAAGCGAGTTTCGTAATCGTTGGTGGTAAAGATCAAGAGCAACACCAACGCGCAGGTCAGCGCCGGTTTCCACATGGGCTGTGGATTCTCCCGAGGAGCGAGCGTCGCGAGACTGACGGCGATCCACGGTAGCGCGCAAGCCAGCAGCGTATACCGCTCTCCCAGCCAGGGCAGAAGGATGAAGCCGGAGATCAGCGGTCCTAAGACGCAGCCCGCGATGTTGACCGCGTATCCTTTGCCGGCGACGTCGGGATCGCCATGGGCTAGGTTGTCGAGAACCATGGGCGTGATCCATCCCACGATGAACGAAAACGGTATAAGGCTCGCGACGCGCAGGTGATAGATGATGGGTAGACGCGGATCGCAAATCAGTAGCGGGAAGACAACCGAAAGTGCCAGCAGCGCGAACATGAATCCGCTGACGTTCCGGCCAGCATGTTTCGATCTGCGATAGAAGCGCGAGCCGAGATAGGTTGCCCCTAAATACAGGCCGAGAATGGTCGCGAAGGCGTAAACGAAAGTGCTCAGGCCGGGCGTGAACAGCCGGATCCAGACAACCTCGACGGCCATACTGGTCAGGCCGGTACCAAACAAAACCCAATAAGGCCAGGAACTGCTGGGTGGAAGTGGTGTGGCGGCGGCGACAGGCCTAGCGGCGTCAGCGCTCCCGGATTGCGCCGGACGCGTCGATAGTACGAACGCCGACAACGCGAGACAGAAATTCAAAACCGCACCCGCGTGCAGCGTGCCGCTGAAGCCCAACTCTTCAATCATCAGAAGCGGTACGACTGCTCCCGTAACAGCGCCCAGCACGTTGCCGAGATAAAGATAGCTGAAGGATCGTTCCGATTCGCCTGCCAGCCGCTCGCGAATCGCGGCCATGGCGAAAGGAAACGTGGCACCCATGCAGGCGCACCAAGGGATGAGAGCAAATGCAATCCACAGACCGGCGAGAACATAGTAAGCCGCAAACGACATGGAATGGCCGGTGTCGATCCGCTCAAGCAGGAAGCGCCCTGCGGCCAGCTCGCGCGACACGACAAGCGCCGAGACGCCGATGAGGAGCTCGACCAGCGCGTAGAGACGCAGGCTTGGCACGCGGCTGTCGCGTCCCCACCGGCGCACATAATACCCCGCCGCCCATGAACCCAGCCCCAATCCAACCATGAAGGCCGAAAGGACGATGGAGATCAGCGCCGTGGTCACGGCAAACTGCGCCATCGCCAGGCGGACCCAAATCAATTCATACAGGATGCTGCAAAAACCGGAAACAAAGAAGAATCCAAAGAACCAGCGCACTTGTTTGCCTTGTTTGAGATTGGGTGAAGAAACTGCGACTCAATTAAACAGGACGTGCGCCGGGGGCGCAACTTGACAGCCGCAGAATTCAGACTCAATGTCAGTCGCGAGCGCCTTACTCCCCGGGCGAGGCAACATTTATTTCTGCGTCGACTCCAACAGCGTTCATACCACCTAAGTCGTAAACTCTCGGCAGTTGAAACGTTCCATCCCCGTTTCCAAGTACGACGCTAACCGCGCGGTTGGGGCAAACGGCTCCACATGAATCCGCGATGACCACGTCGAGTTTTCCGTCCCCGTTCAGGTCGCCCCCGGCAAATGAATTCGCCCCTGAACCGCCCGAACCGAAGACGACTGGCGACAGAAACAGATTCCGGTTAATCGCAGGAACGGCAATGAGATTCTCGCGGAAAACATGTAAGCGTGGCGAGATCGCCGTTCACCAACAACGCCAATGCTGGGTTCCTGTCCACGCCGTGTGACAGCCAAAAGCCATTCACTCCGCGCCCATACTTCCTGCATAAGACAGATTCAAGTTCTGAGGGACTACTTGCCTCGTAGCGACCTTCGAAATCCTTGATAGTCAGACCCATCTGGCCGCACCAATGCCATCGCCTGAAATAGGAAATGATTCTATTACTGATCCTACTGTCGTAGTTGGTGAAATATCGCCATTGCACTCATTATCCCCCAAATCGAAGACCAGTCTCTGTCCGATACGTAGAAACTCGTCAAGGCTGCGCGTAAGGTCGAGTTCAAGCTATTACACCTTAATGAAGTGCGTTTTCTCGCGGCTCCCGGACTCGTCGTGCGTCCGTGTCTTCGGCACACCGCCATCAGAAGATTGGCTTGTCTCCGTCCCACCTTACCTGCTCCAAATGGGAGGGTGCGACAGGTTCTTGCTGTGGGATCCGCAGCAGAAGCTTGCCGGATCTGGTCACGACTTCTCCTCCGTTGGCGAGCAGAACTTTAAGACCGATCTGCGCCGTGTCTTCCGCGAGCACATCGATCTCGTATGAATCGGGCAGCCCGGCGAGCGTCTTGTTCCAGTAGGTATTGTGGACCGGCTCGGTGTATTGCGCCGGAATCGAGTGGGCCCCGATCAGCGTGCCCAGAATGCCCGCGGCGTTGGCGGGATTGCAGTCGGCATCCTGTCCGGCGCGGGTCGCGTAGTTCATGGTCTTGTACCAGTCGCCATCGCCGTAGAGGAGGCCCATCACGACAAAAGCGCCATTCACCTTGGCATCGATGTTGAACGGCTTTTTGTAGCCGTCGGGACAGTGGTCGACCTCGCCCCACTTGGCCTGCACCATGTGCCACGTCTTCAGCCAGTCGTTCGGATACTGGTCGTGCCACTGAATTACGTTGTGAATGGTCTGTGCATACAGACTATGCGCGGGGATAGCCTTCAATCCCCCCTCGACAACTTCTCGAATGTCGTTGGCGAAGAACGCCTGCGTGTACATGGCGGAAATGAACATGCCGCCGTAGACACCGTCGCCGTAGTTCATGATGTGTCCCATGCGCTCGCCGTAGCGGTTGGAAACCTGCGGCAGCCCGGGAGCGATCATGCCGAAAATGTCGGACTCAATCTGAAAGTCGATGTCGTCGGCGTGAAGGTTGTACCGGGGATTGCCGGAATCCGGCGGCAGAATGCCTTTGCGGATGTTCGCAAGTCCGGCGTCGTTGGCGTGCCATACCTGGCGGATCTTCTTGTCCCACTCGTGGGCGACTGTCACTGGATCGACGTCAATGCCATAGCGACGCAGGCAATAGAGAAACAGCACGTTGATGTAGATGTCGTCGTTGTCGGGAATGCCGAAGCTGGGATGCTCCTTCTCGGAATCGAGGATGAAGTCGTGGTTGATGTTCACCCTCTGATTTTCAGCCTCGCTGGTGATGGCCACCCAATCGCCGGGTTTGTTCGACGCGCGCTGCCGGTAGTCCTTCATGCGGGTCGGCGAGAGCGGCCAGTCGGTGATATCGAATCCGATCGGCGTGCCCTGATATTGGAATTCCCAGGGAGCCCCGAACGTGACGCCGATCATCTTGCCGAGCCACGCGCCCTGGACTTTGTCGAGGTAGGTGTCCCAGGAGAGTTCGCGCATCGCAACAGGAGGCTGAACGGCGGACGCATCTTTTTTTGCGTTCGACTGCTGCGCCGCCGCGAGGGTAGTGATCGAAAGAAGGCCGACGGTCCACAACGATGCTTTGTTCATGAGCAACATGAGTTTACTTCACCTGCGGAGATTTCTGCAGCACCGGCTTGCCCGCCAACTGCCGAACTCGCCGTGATATCTCCGCATGTTAACGATGGAAGAAAGAAGTAGTACTTCTTACGATTTCTGCTTGACTGCCAGAGTTTCTCGTTGTAACTTCTCGAAAACCTAGCGAGCTGTGATCGAAGTTTGGCTCTGCCTGCCACTTCCCCGGCAACGAGAGCCGCAGCTGTGAGAGGGTTCGGCGTGCCGTGAGTGTCTGCTGGCGCCACAGCTGAGTTGTGGGCTCATCCCAGGGACAATCGAAAGATCGCGAGGGCAGGTTAATGGCCCCAGCTTCAGGTCATCTCCACATTCGACGGGTCGGCCTCGTGGCGCTGTGGACCGTTTACAGTTGGACATTACTGGCCCAGCAGCCCAAGGTGCTTGCTCCGCACCGGGCAATTCCTCCTCGTGTCGAGAAGCCAGTCAAGTTACAGATACCGGCAACGCCGCGCTCCATGGCCGGCGGTGTCTGGATGACCGACGCCAACTACAAGTCTTCCATTTACCTAAGGAACGTCGTCGAGACCGATCCGATTACGGTGACCCCGATCCTCTATCTCAGCAATGGCAGGAAATACACGTTGCCCAACGTGACGGTGGAGCCTGCCGGAACCGCGATCATTGATATCAATGACGGACTGCGGCAGCAGGGGATTTCCTCGTGGGCCACGCTGCAGGGCCACATCGAACTGCAGTATAAGTGGCCCTGGGATCCATTCTGCGCAACCATCCGGGTAGTCGATGTAGCGCACAGCTTGATCTTCACCTACGGTGTGCATCCACAGGCAACAGGCGCCAACAACTCCGATATGCCAACCTCATCAACCACCGTTGAAGGGATGTGGTGGAAGCAGGAACCCAACGTTACTGGGTTCGTGGCGTTGGCGAACTTATCGTCTCAGCCGGTACCCGCGTCGGTGGAGGTGACGGACTCCCAGTCGAAGCCGATCGCCCGGCACACAGTCACTGTGTCCCCGCATGGCATGAAACTGATACAGCTCCACGAGTTGCAGTCGGTCGCCGATGCTGAAGGTGGAATTCGCATTACATCCCCTGCTGCGGCTGGCAGCTTGATTGTTAACGGCGGTCTCGAAGATCAAAGCGTCGGTTATTCCGCCATTGTTCCATTCGCTGCGACGCACCAGCAATCTAAGAAGCCTGTGCCAGCCAGCATCGGCGAACTGGGCCTCATGGCGGGCGCCGCCGATCCCATGATGCGGTTCCCAGCGGGCACAACATTTACTCCGTACACATTCCTGCGTAACGCTTCGAGCACAGGCGTGTCGCTAACGCCGACGGTCTGGTGGATAGAGGGCGCAACGGCCCATTCCGCCCATCTGCCTCCGGTGAACCTGCTCCCGCATGAGGCGCAGAGTATAGATCTTGCAGGTGCGGTCGCACACCTCGTCTCGTCGCACTTCAACGGGACTTTCAATCTCACCCTGGATGGAGAAGCAGAACCGGGATCCGTGTTGGCGGCCGCCGGAAGTGTGGACCAGACGAACAGTTATGTCTTTGAGGTGACGCCGCGTGACATCCAGGAAAGCGCATCTAAATCAATGCAGTACTGGAGTACCGGCAATGGGGACGACACTATGGTGACCATGTGGAATCCCGCGGACGAGCCTCAGGATCTCGTCTTTAAAATGTTTTTTGCCGGTGGGCACTACGCCCTACCCATCCACCTGGAACCGAGGGCGACGCGAACTTTCAATGTGTCTGAAGTTGCCCAAACCATGGTTCCCGACTCAGAGGGGAACATCATCCCGGCGTCGATCCATGAAGGCAGCGCGAAGATCACGGGCAGCCGCGCCGATCACGAGCGTATTCTCGTTGCCGTCGACGCCGGCGTCTACAACGTGCGCAAGGCCACCTGCAATACGATCTGCTTCACCTGCGATGGGTGGGTCACGGCTTCGATAACGCCGAACCCATTTTCCGTGTTGGTCGAGAACACTACACAACTGACTTTCTCCACCGTGTGGGACGACAACTCGGTCCATGACATAACCGGGTTCGCAACCTGGAACGGTGGCGGCAACATAACCGTGAATTACGGGCTTGTCACCGGCCTTATCGCTGGATCGACAGGTGTGAGCGCGGGAAATGGTACCGAACCGATCTATACGGCACAGGTATGCACGGGTGGGGGGCTCCCGGACCCGTGCCCGGTAGCATTCGGCGTGGGCGGAAGCGCGAGCGGATCGGTGGGGGATGCCACGCCGGTCATCAGCGGGATTAACCCAAACGTCTGGAATGCCGGATCCGTGACCCAGGTCACGATTAGCGGCCACTACTTCGGGACCAACGCCCCAACGCTGAACTTCTCCCCCACTACGGGAATCAGCTACTCGCTGTCAAGTTACAACGACACACAAATAGTGGCCAATATAACGGTAGCTGCCGTCACACCGGATGAATCGGTTAGCGTCAGCGTGACTAACAACGGGTACGGCGGAAGTGGTTTTCTTGGCGGTCCGGGTCAGTCGGCGCAAAGCTCTTCGGTCTCCGCTCATGTGACCGCGCTAGCGGCGCCTGCGCCGCAAATCTGGTTCAACGGTAACAACGTTACTGGGACGACGACGAACGTAGTCGTAGGACAGCAGATTGCGCTGAGCACCGTGGCCAATAACCCGGTGGCGATCACGGGCAACAACTGGACGATTCCAGGAACGATCGTGGGTGGATACAACGCGACGACAGCTAGTGGCGTCGTTGTGGCTCCGACCCTTTCTGGGACGTCCACCACAGTATATTGGGTGTACGCCGGTCAGAACCTGAACGTGCAGTACAGCTACTGCATGGTTAACAATCAGTGCAGCCCGACCGCGACAGCGACCTTCACAGTACAGGGAGTTAGCTCTCCGTCAATGTCCATCACGAATTACGGTTCGCTTACCGTTGACAATCTCACCGGGTGTAGCGCGCAACCGGGTGGCCCGTATCTTGTTTATGGTAACGTGTCCGGACCTGCACCAGGTTGTAGCGGTACTACGACCGGAACTCCTGGGATTATGTTTACCAAAGTTGGAACAAAACCGGGTTCCGGCAATTTCTTTTTCGTACAACTCATCTACAGCGATACAACGACGGACACCAGAACTGGAGCCACGTATACTTGTACTACGAGCCCTGGGGTTGATGGCGCCTATCCCTATGCAGGGAAGTTTAGCGCTACATCGGCAAACGATGCACCAGAAGCCCCTCTGCCATCCACGTTTACCACCGTGAGCCGTACCTTCAATGCGACAATGTACCTCATGTGGAAATCGAGCACTGCAGGCGCGGTGCCCGTGCCGCTCGGATACCAGATTTGGCAGTTTTCGGGCTCGACGACACAATCCAACGGCAGTTGGGGAAGCCCCACCGGCAGCGGCGGTCCTGTCGGCAGTTTTGTCCCTGCCACTGGCCAGCAGCAGTGGTCGGGTTACCCCACCTGGAGTGGTCCTGCGATAACAACATGTCATTAGAGAAGGGGTGAGAAATATGAGAACGACCTTGACCTTTCTTCTGATCGGAGCATCGATGCTCTTCGCGACATTGCACGGCGTGGCATCGAGTCCAAAGCAACCCGCGTTTTCTATCACCATTGGTATGGAAAAGCCCTCCCTAAAGGCGGGATCGGACGTCTGGATCAAGATCACGCTCACGAACACGTCAGACCACGACATAGATTGCTCCTCTGCATATGTCAACGGCGTAGACAGACGCTATCAATACGACGTCCGGGATAACACTGGTCTATCAATGCAAAAAAAGACTGAGCACCCTGAACTCGTCCCGGGCAGCATTCAACTCTGCACCCTCAAACCGGGAGAAAGTACGACCGAGGAGAGCCGGATTAGTTGGCTTCATGACCTCAGTCGCCCAGGAAAGTACACAGTTCAGGTTTCTCGGGGAGTCTCCGACAACGAGAAAGATGGAGTGGTCAAATCAAACACTACCGCCGTTACGGTTGCAGAGTAATCAGGGGATTGCCAACCCAGGACCGGTCGCGGCGGATGGCCCGGATCTCGGCAGACAATGGAGGATATGGTCTGTTTTCCGTCTCGCGGTTTCCGTAGGCGGGGCAGAGGGCACCCAGAAACACGATTGCTTAATGAATCGTCATGCCATAATGTCGGCTGTCCTTCTCAGTGTCCTGTGCTTAATCACCTACGCCAACTCCTTGTCCAACTCTTCGGATAATAGGCCGGTTCCGTGGACCTCCGCCGCCCTGCAGGGCATCCGTGACTCCAAACTCGGCGCGCCCATGGCGGCCCGCGCTCTCGCGATCGTCCACACTTGCATGTACGACGCCTGGGCGGCTTACGATGAACACGCCGTCGGGACGCAACTCGCCGGCGCAATGCGACGTCCCGCCTCGGAGCGAACTCAAGCTAACAAAGAAAAGGCCATCAGCTACGCCGCGTACCGCGCCCTCGCCGATGTTTTGCCGGTTGACACGAACTCCGTCTATCGACCGCTGATGCGGCAGCTTGGCTACGATCCCGACGACATCTCCACTGACATCGAAACGCCCGAAGGCATCGGCAACGTGGCCTGCGGCGCGGTTCTCGAATTCCGGCATCACGACAAGTCCAACCAACTCGGCGATCTGGCCGACGGGGCTTACTCTGATTGGAGCGGCTATCGTCCTCTGAATCCGCCGGGCACTGTTCCCGCCCGCGCTTCGTTCACCAAACCCCTAAATCCCGAGCACTGGCAGCCCCTCACTTACACCGACTCGACCGGCAGCCTCGTCCTCCAGATGTTTGCGGGCGCGCAATGGTGCTTTGTCACGCCCTTTGCTCTGACCAAAGGCGACGAGTTCCGCTCCGCCGTCGAACCCGGTCCATTCAAGTACGGCACGCACGAATATCAGCAACAGGCCGAAGAACTGATCGCGCTCAGCGCCTCGCTCACCGACCGCGAGAAGATGATTGCCGAATACTGGTCCGACGGTCCCGGCACCGAGCAACCTCCAGGCCACTGGTTGCGGATAGCGCAATTCGTTTCCGAACGCGACCATCACACGACCACCCCATCCGGCGAAAACCGCGCCGTATGGGGGCCCCGGCAGCTCGATGACGACGTGAAGATGTTCTTCGTCCTCTCGAACGCGATGTTCGACGCCTCGATCGCCGCCTGGGACGCCAAGCGGGAGTACGACTCTGTCCGTCCGGTCACGGCGATTCCGCTGCTCTTCCGCGGCAAGACGATTCGGGCCTGGGGTGGCCCGGGCAAGGGGACTGTCGAGATGGACGGCGCGCAGTGGATTCCGTACCAGCCCGCGACTTTCCCCACGCCGCCGTTCCCCGAGTATGTCTCCGGCCATAGCACCTACAGCGCCGCCGCCGCTCGCATTCTGCAGCTCTGGACTGGTAGTGACCGATTCGGGGATGTGGTGACGCTGGCCGCGGGTAGTTCGAAGATCGAACCGGGGATCACACCATCGAAACCGGTCACGCTGAGATGGGAAGCCTTCGCCGACGCTGCCGTCGAAGCGGGCATGTCCCGGCGTTACGGCGGCATCCACTTCCGCGCCGCCGACCTGGCCGGTCAGCGGCTAGGCCGGCTTGTTGCTGAACACGCGTGGACAAAAGGACAGGAATACTTCGCAGGAACAATGCCGGGTCGCCCCCAGGAACTCGGCATTTCAACCCTCCAAGCACCCAGCCGAGTTGACCACCCTTAAAGCGTTGCTACCGATGCAGTTAACTTCTATTGTACGTACATATTGATGCTTATAAATGGGCAGTGACAATGTTCCACGTGGAACACTCGGCAAATTGTATGCGCCTAGGACTGAACCGGCTCGTTCTCCGGCGCCTTGGCCTTCGCCGAGCCGCCGGCGACGTCCAGGACCATCTCCTTGCGCCGCTCCTGGCCCTCGCGGTTGGTGATCACGCGCACGCGGCGCGCGGGGATGTTCGACGGATCGAGGCGCAGGATCCGGCCGCGCTCTACGGTGATGTGGAAGCGGAACCAGTCGGTGCGGAACATGCGTCCGGAAGCGAAGAAGGTCATCGACGCTGCGATCTGGCCGTCGAAATCCGCGCCCGTGCAGTTGATCAGGCGCTTGCCGATGTCCTGCGTCCAGGTCATGCCGCCGACCAGCGGTTCGTTCAGCACACAGCGCTCGAACGGCACCAGGAACGTGATCTTGCGGATCTGCAAAAGCTGCAGGAGGACGGAGAGTTTGGCCAGGTTGGTGGCAACGATGCGGGCTTCGGTAGGAGAAATGCGTTCGAGCTTCAGGTGCAGTTCGGGCGACCATTCGCGCTCAAACTCCTCACGCGCCAGAGCGAGGCCTTTGTCGGTCGCGGCGACGTAGCGCAGCGTGGCTCGTGCGAGCACCACGCTGAAATAGCACGTGACGACGGTCGCGAGCACCGGGATATAGGCGAGCAACGCCGTAAGAGGAATGCGGTTGATCATTTCCATCGCGTGCATCGAAGTGGCGAGCTCCTGTTGGCGCGCTAGGCGCGGCTTTCCGGGTTGTTGACTGGGGAGGGTGCGAGCGTCCAGTAGAGTCTAGCGAAGGGTGAGGCACGGCTCCAGATACGCATGGTGCAGCGCGTGAACGCGGGACAGGGCAGGGGCTTTGGTAACTGAAGTCAGGTTTGAGATGCGATTGCGGCGCCGGAGCGGGCGCGCTTCGTTATTTGAAGCGGCCCGGTGCATTCGCACGGACTCTACTTTTCCAGGACCATGACGGCCTTCCTGGCCGTGGCGTGCTGTTGGCGCAGCATCCGTGCCACGTCGCCGAGCGGGACCTCGGCCGCAGGCTTCGATACTTCCCAGAGAGGCCGCTCGCCGTGGGCGTAAACATTCGCCGACGTGAAGAGAATGCTGCGTTCCTCGCCGAGTTGATGCTGCATCGCCCGGGCGGGGTGGCTGGGGACGTGTACCAAGGCCGGTTCACTGCTGATCACAGACGCGCCAAGGCCTTGAGCAAACGCGGCCGAAGCGCAGAGAAGAAGCAGGGCAAGCAGGGTCGTTTTCATTGCCAGGGTCTCCGAGTTCAAACCTGAGATACGGGTTCTTCACCCGTCCGGACTGGGGCCGAACAGGTGGTCGTCAATCTACAGCGAGTCAGTGCAAGCCCAGTGCCAAAGCGGGGCTGCTAACCCGCGTACCCATCGGAGGTTACGAAGGGAACCACCGTAATTGTTTGCACACATTGTGGAAGAGAGGGCAGGCGGGGCGGGAGGTTCCAGGGAGATTCACAGACCCATAGCCTGATTAGACTATTGACGTTGTGCGAGAATAACGAGAAATTCCCAGTTCTACCTTTCTATGTCTACGATAGCTCCTGCTCAGAGTCAGGCGGCAACGCCCAGAAGGCGCCACTGGAGATCGATCGTGCTGCGGGTCGGTCTCGTCCTGTTCGTTCTGTGGCTGGGATTCGTGGCCTTCATGTGGCACACGATGAAGCAGCCGCCGGAGCAGTTCGGACGGGTCATGATGCACATGCCCATTCCGGCGGTGTTTCTGGCTGCGCCGTTTGAGACCATGTGGGTGCGCGCGCGGGCCGGGGATCTCCAACCCGGGGATGCTGCGCCTGAGTTCGACCTCACTACACTCGATAAGACTTCGCACGTTGCTCTCTCCGCGTTGACGGCGAAGGGGCCCGTTGTCCTCGTGTTTGGGAGCTATACCTGACCGCCTTTTCGGCGGGAGGTTCCCGCCCTCAACAAGCTCTACGAGCAGTACGGGAATCAGGTGAGTTTCCTGGCTGTTTACATCCTGGAAGCGCATCCAAGCGACGTGTGGCAGATGAAGAGCAACCTGGAAGACAAGGTTGTGTTTGCTTCTCCAAAGAATGAAGAGGAGCGCGCGTTCGTCGCGGGCGCCTGCGTGCGCAAGCTGGGGATCAAGTTTCCGGCTGTGCTGGATGGCTTCGACAACACAGTGGAGAAGGCTTATACGGGCTGGCCGGACCGTTTGTACCTGATCGACCGCAACGGAAAGGTCGCGTATAAGAGCAAGCCGGGACCATTCGGTTTCAAGCCGGATGACTTGAAGGCAGCAATCGCAAAACTAGTACCCAGTACCTAGCAACACGATCTGGCAATTGCTGAGGGCCACGTTCAGGTTGTAGAGGTTCGACCCGTCCGTCCGCGCGGGTCGCTTGCCACCACACGCCAGGAAGCCTATAACCGCAGAGTGTGCCAAGCAGAGCAGGTCAATCCCATGAAAAAGACGCTGGTTGTCGTTACCTTGATGATCGCTGTTGCGGTGTCCTCGGCGTCGGCCGTTGCTCAGACTGCCCCTGGGTATAAGGTCGTCCAGACGTGGAAACTGGGTGGCGATGGCGGATGGGACTACCTCACCGTGGATGCTGACGGCCGGCGGTTGTTCATCGCCCGATCGAATCGGGTCATGGTGGTGGATGAAGACTCGGGGAAGTTGGTGACCGAGATCCCGGACACGCCGGGCGTGCATGGGGTCGCGCTCGTGCCCGAGCTTGGACGCGGGTTCATCAGCGCCGGCGGCGAAGACATGGTTGTCGTGTTCGACCTCCAGACGCTGAAGGTGGTGAACAAGATCAAGGTTGGAACGCGGCCGGATGCGATCGTCTACGATCCATTCACCAAGCGCGTCTTCACTTTCAATGCCGGCAGCCATGACACGACAGCGGTGGACGCGGCCAAAGGCGAAGTGGCGGGAACGCTGGCTCTGGGCGGCAAGCCGGAGTTTGCGGCGAGCGACGAAAAGGGAACGATGTTCGTCAACATCGAGGACACATCGGAACTGGTGGCGTTCGATCCGCAGAAACTGGTGGTGAAGTCACGCTGGAAGATGGCGGGATGCGAAGAGCCGACGGGGCTGGCCATCGATCGCAAGAATAGGAGATTGTTCGCCGGGTGCGGCGGCAACAAGAAAATGGCCATCGTGGACGCGGACAGCGGGAAAGTGATCGACATGCCGGAGATTGGACAGGGCTGCGACGCAACCGCGTTTGATCCCGATCAGAAGCTGGCCTTCGCGTCGGCGGGAGACGGGACGATTACGGTGGTTCGTGAAGATTCGGCGGACAAGTTCAGCGTCGCCGAGACGGTCAAGACGCAGGACCGGGCGCGGACGATGGCGCTGGATTCGAAGAGGCACGATTTGTTCACGGTGACGGCGAAAGTGCTGCCGGAGAGGAAAGTCCAGCCGGATTCGTTTGTGGTGATCGTCGTCAAGAAATAGTCAGACGCGCCGGATTCACGATCAAAAGACCGCCGGTCGCTCCGCAGAACGGAGCGACCAGGACGGGGCACCCACCCAGACTACCCCTATTTGCGACGCCGGATCTCGTCGAACAGGTTGGTGACGACCTTGAGTTCAATTTGCGCCTTGGTTTGGTCGGCACCCTCTACCAGGAGGAAACGATTGCCGTCGGGAGAGATATCGTAGGAGTAGCCCGGAATGTTAGCGAACGGGCCTTCAAACAGTTGGCGCGGGCGGCCGGCAGAGAATCGATCTCCGGTCGTGATGTCGACCACAAACCACTTGGTACCGAAGCGGTAGTAGAGTTCGCGGCCATTCGGAGACCAGACCGGCTCTTCGCCGCCGCTGGTGGAAATCCTGATCTTTTCCCCCGGGTGGGGAAACGAGGTGACGTAAATCTCCCAGCCTCCAGATTGGTCGGAGGTGAAGGCGACCCAGCGGCCATCGCGTGAAATCGAGGCGAGTACCTCGCTGTAGCCGGTGGCAAGGTAGGGGGTTTCCTCGGCGACATGCACGTCGGGCCCACGGTCTGAGGTCAGGCGAAGAATCCACAGATCTTCTTTTGTCTCGGGTGAAGACTGGCTCACCAGCAGAGATTTCCCGTCCGGCGATATGGCAAGGGGCGCGCCGCCGGAACGTTTCCACTGGGTCAATTGAGCGGTTTGGTCGCTTCCGTCCACCGATTTTCGATAGATGTTCATCGTGCCGGACCGCCAGTTCCCGTAGTAGATTGCGGATCCGTCGGGAGACCAGATCGGCATGCTGCTTTGGTTGCCCGATGTGATGCGTGTAGTGGTTTCGCTCTTGACGTCGTACAGCCAGATCTCAGTTCCGGTTTCATTATTGATCGGGATTGCGACGCGGGTTCCGTCGGGAGAGACATGGAAGGCGCTATAGTCGCCAGCGGGGGCACGCAGTGGATGCTGTTTGCCGGCTTGGTCGAGCCATACCAGCGTGCCGACTGCACCGTCCGTTCCTGGGGCATAAATCAACGTACCGTCCGCGGACAAAGTAAACTGTCCTGCTCCGTCTCGTTCGCAACGAACGCCGTCGAATAGCGGAACGGGAGGCCCGATTACCTCAAGCCGATCCAAGCGGAAGGGCACGGCCCGCAGCGTACCTCGTCGCGAAAATACTACGTGGCCAGTCGGCACGAATTCCGGGAAAGTGCCTCCGTGCAGGAGGCGGGCGTCCTTCCTGGTCTGCGAGTCGTAGACGTACAAGTCACCCGCCTGGGTACTGAACAAGACGCCCCGGTTGTCAGGAAGCACGTTGGGAAACAGATCCGCGAAGCCTCCGGACCTGGGAGGAAGGATGGTTTCAACCAGCCCACCTGATGCGGCCACCTTGAACAGACCGGAGGCGTAGTCGGTCGAGAAATAGATTGAGCCATTGGGGGCCCAGCTTCCACCGAAGCCTAACGTTGCGTCGCACAGGATGACCGGTTGATCTCCATTGAGCGCAACCTTCTTCAACTTGTCATGCGCGAAGAAGCCCACCCAATCGCCTTCGGGCGAGAAGAAAGGACTATGCGCGCCTTCGGTGCCGGGGAGAGGGTGGAACTCACCTCGCTCCATGTCGCGGAGATAAAGCTTCGTTTCTTTGTTGACGAAGGCGACATAGACGAGGTTTCGGCCGTCCGGCGAAAGGGCCAAGGAGGAACGGCCGACGGCGAGTGGCATGGCAGAAGGAGGGGCGAGAGGAGCCTCGGCCGGGAGGTTGATGCTGAACCTGAGGTGAGGCTGCGATTGCCGACGCGATTGCATCGGCAACCAACGGACGACCGCGATCACAGCGATGACGACGGCGAGCAGCGCCCACGGGAGTAACGAGCGGAACCGATTCGCGGACTGACTGCGGCGAGGATGAGGCTGCGCAGCCGATGCAGAGGCGACGACCTCATCGATTTCGAGGCGGGCGTCGGCAATGGCGTGCAACCGCTCGCGCGGATCCTTGGCGAGGCAACGCCGGAGCAACCGGGAAATCGAAGGCGGGGTGTCCTGCGGCAGAGCGTTCCAATTCGGATCTTCCTTCAGGACGGCAGCCATCACATCCGAAGAACTGGGGCCCGAGAAAGCGCGCCGGCCGGCCAGCATTTCATAAAGGACCACTCCGAATGCCCAGATGTCCGTGCGGTGGTCGACCTTCGAACCCCGCGCTTGCTCTGGGCTCATGTAGGCGAGCGTGCCGACGATCGTGCCCGACCTTGAGATCACGTCGCTGGCAGTGCTCGACTGCTCATTCTGTGCGGCGGGAGTTTCCGGCGCCAGGAATCGGGCCAAGCCGAAGTCCAGGACTTTGACGGTGCCGTCTTCTCTCAACTTGATGTTGCCTGGCTTAAGGTCGCGGTGAATGATGCCGTGGTTGTGGGCGCATTCGAGGGCCTCCGCGATCTGGCGGGCAATGGAAAGTGCTTCCTTGATGGACAAAGGATCCTGGCTCATGCGCTCAGCCAAGGTCGGGCCATCGACCAGTTCCATCACGAGCGCGCCCGAGGACTGGAATTCTTCAAATCCGTAGATGGAGGCGATGTTGGGGTGATTCAGAGCCGCCAGGGTGCGGGCTTCGCGATGGAAGCGGGCAATGTCATCGCTCACACCGAGCAGTTCGGCGGGAAGGACTTTGACGGCCACATCGCGATTCAGTTGCGAGTCGTGTGCACGATAGACGACACCCATGCCTCCAGCGCCGATCTCGTGAAGGATCTGGTAGTGGTCGAGGGTTTCGCCGATCATACAGGCCCCGGGAACCAGCTCAGGTTAGAAGGGAAGGGCCGCAGCAGTCAGTGTCTGGCATCACCGCCAAGTGTGTCGGTCTGTGTCGTCCTGGTGAAGTGCGGTGGTCGTGCCGATTACGTGCTCTGGGCGCGCCGCTCCAGATCCGGCGAATCCAACACGAGGTGTTGATCTTCTAAGGCGGGGGATCGCGCTACGGTCAGGCCAGGATACTGTCGTCCAGCTTCTTGCGGGCCCAGTTCTCGGCGGCCTGGACGAAGGCCAATATCAAAGGATGGGGTTTCTTCGTCTTCGAGGAAAGTTGCGGCTGAAACAGGGTCGCGACGAAGAACTGGTGCGTCGGGGACTCGATGGCGCGGCATTCTTCCTGGGGGCCGCGGGCGACGATGGGGAAGCCCGCTTCCATCGCGGTCCATTCAAACTCAGGATTCACTTCGAAGTTGCAGAAGTACTCTTCCTCGACTACATCTTTTCCACCGTAGTATCCGGCGAGATAGGAACCGGGGCGCAAACGGATCTTGGATTCTGCGCCGGACAGTTTGGGAGCGTCTTTGGCTCGTTTGGGTACCGCGCAGGCTACGGGATAAATAATGATGTTCTTGGCGGTGGGGTCTTCCTCGGCGGTAGTGGCGTCCTTAATTCCTAACACGTTGCGGGCGCATTCGATAAGGGTGTACTGGAAGCCTCCGCAGGTGCCGAGGAACGGCCAGTCGTGGACGCGGGCAAACTCGATGCCCTTGAGCATGCCGTCAAAACTCTTGTACGGGCTGCCGGGGGCGGCCCAGAGGCCATCGAAGGTTTCCAGAGTTTTGGGGGCTTCGGGAGCCAGCAGAGAAGGGGTGGGCAGCCAGACGGATTCCACCTCAAAATCGAGCTTGGCGGCGGCGTGCTCGAGCGATTCGTTGGTGGCGTGATGGGAGCGGAAGTCAGGGTTGAAATCACCGAGAATTCCGATCCGGACGGGTTCGGGCACGGGAGTATTTTAACAGGGCGAGTTCCAGCGATTAGCTACCAGCTTCCAGCTGCGCCTTCGAGCTGCGAGCCGCGAGCTACGAGCTATAGCAGTTCTAGTTGCGCTAACACCACGTAGAGACCTAGCAGCGTCAATCCTGCGCCTCCCCAGATCATGCCGGCGGATTTCCAGGCGAGGTTGCGGACGAGGTCGTGCTGGCTGCGCCAGGAAATCAGGAATGAGGGATCGTTCTTGCCCTTCATGAGGACGACGGGCGGGTGGAGGTCGAAAGCGGGGTGCTCCTGCGGTGGTGCCGGCTGCGGAGAACCATTCACCGAGATCTGCGAGACACGAGGCGCGACTCCCCCCTTGCGATAGGGGACTCCAGCCGCTTCCCAGGCAGCGGGGTTGGTGATTCCGGCCTTGGTGAGCGCGGCTGCGATCCTGGACTGCTGCGTCATGTCTCCGGACGGAGCGGGCGGCGCGGGCTCGGACAGTTGGATCACCGCGGGCGGCGGTGATGGAGGACCGTCCAGGGCGATTGTCAGGTGCAGACCGCTGCCTGGAGTGTCGCCAGTTGGCGAAATGGGCTTCACGTCGACGCCGGGATTCTCGCCCAACGTACCGACGATAAAGAGCTGGCTTTGCGGGCGGATCGAACACTCTTCGACGCGGATGTTGTCGTTCGGGCGCACGCCGTGACGGGCCAGGAAATTCAGAATCTCGCCGGTCGCGTGCGGGGAAAAGATCGTGTCGCTGTAGTCCTGCCGCAGGTCGCGGTGCAAGTCGAGTTCGGCGCCTTGCGGTTGGATGAGAAGCTGACCGGTGCCGTCGTCGAGGAAGAATGGAACATGCAGGGTTTCTTCAGCGACCTTCTTCCACTCCTTGCTTCTTCCTTCGTCACCCTTCTGCCAGGCCGTGGTGCGGTAGAGAAAGCAGGGGATGCCCGCAATCGGCGTGCGCAGGACGTAGGGGCCGGTAGCGCGGCCGCTGATTTCGACCAGACCCATCGAGGCGCTGCGGATCCTGGAGGTCGGCGTGTTACTGAGCAGACGCTTGCGGGCGAGCAGACGAAATCCGCGAATAAAGAGATAGAGACCGCCGGCAACACCGACCGCCGCCAGCAGGGTCAGCTGGTTGATGGCGAACAGGGGATCGGCTACGAAGGCGGTCACAATTCTTCCCGGAAATCTCGGCCCGAAATAGAAGAATAAGAAGCGGGTGCGGCGAACAGCACTGGAAAAGGCGCGGGTTTGCTTACCTCGGTAACTGCGTTGCTGGAAGACAGACAGACCTTGAACTACGGGAGGAGACAGGGGTCCACAGGATGGCGATGGCACCGGGGCTGGAGATGCAGTTGAGCGCGAGAGTGTCGCTCTGACGCGACTGCAGAGGTCAGAGGTCAGATTGCAGAGATTACGTCCCCCCATGGTGCTCGGGGTTCCGCAGGAATCTGGGGGAGCCGTGCTCCCCCTTCTTCGCGTTCAAACTACTGGGCGGTGAACTGCCAGGTGTCGCCGTAGATGGTGTCCGTGTTGAACACGGTACCGCCAAACATCAGGAATTGCTGAGTATCGGGATCCCAAACTGCTCCCAGTTGCTCGCGGGCGGGCGGACTGGCTGCGGTCGACAGCTTCTTCCAGTTCTTTCCGTTCCAGGTCCAGGTGTCGGACTGATCCACGGCGGCGCTGCCCCCACCGAACACAAAAGCCTGATTCAGAGCGGGGTCGAAGGCTCCCCTGGTGTTGTAGAGAGGGTCGGGCTGGGTCGAAGGGGTCTGCATTGTCCAGTCGGTCCCGTCCCAGGTCCAGGTGTTTTGCATCACCCAGTTGTCGGAGATTCCCCCGAACAGAACGACGTTGTGTCGAACCGGGTCTTCCATCACGACGGCCGCGGCTCGTGGATAAGGAGAGTTGGCGGGTTTCAGGCGTCGCCAGTTCACTCCGGTCCAACGGTAGGTATCGCGCGAATAGAAGGGGCCGCGATATCCGCCGAACATGATGACGTGCCCGTCGACTGGATCGGTAAACAGCATCGGTCCGGTGGCTGCTGGCGGGACTTTCAATGGATTGGCTTTCGTCCACGTGGACGTGGCGCCGTCAAACAGCCAGGTGTCATTCAAGCGGCTGAAGCCGACAAATCCGCCGAACAGCACGAGCTTGCGGATTTTGGCATCGTAGGCCATCGAGGCAGCGAGGCGGGGACTCGGCTGGATGGGCGTTCTCACTTTCGCCCAGGTGGTTCCGTCGAAGGTCCAGGTATCACCGAGAATGGTTTCGGAATTGTAGCCACCGAAGACCACCACTTTCTTGCTGATCGGATCGTAGGCAGAGGCGAAGGATGCCCGCGGGGGCAACCGTCTTGCGGGTGTGAGTTTCGTCCAGGTGAGAACGGCAGTATCAGCGGCGGGGGAGAGGATGGTGGTCATGAGCGCGAACAGTGCCAACGCAGCTGCTGCGCGCAGGGATGGGGAAGTGCGAGCGTTTAACATTAAGTGATTTGTCTCCTTACAGAGGTACAGAAGGTCAGCTTCTGGCGAGGAGGCTGGGGAGCGAGTGCCCACAAGAATACCGCAAACCCCGCGATCCGGGCGTATCGAAGCGGGGAACGAGTGGTTTGAGCGCCCGGTTCCAAGCCGGGTCCGGTGAAACCTTTAGCCACGGAGGACGCCGAAGGAACCCTCTTTCAGCGTGATGCTGTCGGACTATGCTGCCTAGACGGCAACACGGCGGTCTTTCAGGATCTGCTCGACGGCGGCGATGGCGCTGTCGACTTCTTCGTCGGTGTTGTAGAAATGCGGTGAGAAGCGAACGCCCGCTTTCGGCCGCCAGTCGACGAGGATGTCGCGGGCGAGCAGTTCGCGGCAGACTTCCTGGGAATCGGGCATGTCGATCGACACGGTACCGCCGCGTTTTTCCGGGTCGCGGGGGGTGTTGACACGCCATCCGTGCCGGTCGGCCAGTTCGATCAGGCGCGCAGTCTGGTGCTTGGATTTCCCGCGAATCCTGTCTACTCCCACTTCGCTGATGATTTTCAATCCCGGGCGGCAAGCTTCGAGCGACGGGATGTGCGTCGTGCCATTCATGAAGCGGAATGGCGGATCGGTGTAGCGGATCGGGCCGGTTGCAAAGGACATTGAGTCCTGGTGGGCGAACCATCCGGTGAATTTGGGTTCCAGCTTCATGCCCAGGTCTGGACGAACGTAGAGGTAAGCAACGCCGGGGCCTCCGCAAAGCCATTTCAAAACGCCGCCGCAGGCGAAGTCGACGTTGAGGGCTTGCACGTCGACGGGAACCGTGCCCAGGGATTGGAACGTGTCGAGGACGACCTGGGCGCCGACCCGGTGTGCTTTGTCGATGATGGCCTTTGCATTCTGGATGTAGGCGCTACGGAAGATCACGTGCGAGACCGGGACGAGCAGAGTCTGTTCGTCGATGGCATCGAGGAGGCGGGCGGTGGGGACGGTGACGCCGTCGTTGGTGGGGACCATGTGAACGCGGGCGCCGTTTCGCTGCTGGGCTTCCCAGAAATACATCACCGAGGGGAAATTCATGTCGTCGTACACGATCTTGTTGCGCTTGCCGGAAAAATCGAAGCAGGAGGCGATGACGGCTTGGCAGGTTGTTACGTTCTGATGAACAGAAACGGAGTTCGCGGGCGCGTTCATGAGGGCGCCGAGTTCGTTACCGACTTCGAGAGAGAGCATCCACCAGCGTTCTTGCCAGGCGCGGACGCCGCGCGTGGCCCAGGTGTCGGCGTAGGCGTGGAGAGCGTCGTAGACGCCGCGGGGCATGGCACCGAGCGAGTTCGAGATCATGTAGTTGGTGCGGGCGAGGATGGGGAATTCCGGGCGGTAGCGGAGAAGCGGGTCGGACATGGGGTTCATTGTAATGCTGGCGGTGATCTTGTTGGGCGCGGGGCGGAGGGCGGGACGGCCTCTGGACAGCCGGCGAGACGCCGGAGCTACGGTCGAGCGCGCGGACGCAGCATGAAGTAGAGGATGGTCAAGACAATCAGCAGGACGATGCCGCTGATGAAGTTGACCCGGGAGTCGTACCAGCCTTTCAGCACGATGGCGCACACCACGATAAACCCAACCACCGAGCCCCAGCCTTTCAGGGGAGAGCGCATGGGGAGTGCTGCTGCCTGGGCGGGTGTCAGACGGGCGCGGAAGACGACATGGGCCGCCAGGGAGACGATCCAGGAGGTGATCATGCCGAAGAAAGCGGCGCGGAGCATGAACTCGAATGCGCCGTGCGGCGCCCACTTGTCGAGCAGGAAGGCGGCGACGATCCCGTAGGAGGACACCAAGAGCGCCCAGAGCGGGGAGCCCTGCGAATTCAGCTTCCCGAGGATTGGTGGAGCCCATCCGCTGCGGGCGAGAGAAAACAGCATGCGTGAAGAAACGTAGAGCGAGGCGTTCGCTCCGGAAAGGGCCGCGGTGAGGACGACGAAGTTCATCAGGTGCCCGGCGGCTGGGATGTTGACCGAGCGGAAGACGGTGACGAAGGGGCTCTCGCCGGCGCCGGCGTGGTTCCAGGGCATGATGCCGACGAGCACGGTGATCGCGCCCATGTAAATGAGGGTCAGAAGGATGAGGGTGTTGCGCACGGCCTTGGCGACTTCGTCGCGGGAACGAGATTCGCCCGAAGTCACGGCGACGAACTCGATGCCGGCAAAGGCATAAATGGCGAAGGTCATGGCCAGCAGAGGAGCGAAGGGACCGCGGGGAAAGAATCCTCCCTGGGCTGTGTACTGGGGTGGGGCTCGACCGTCGAGCAAAAGCGCTGCTCCGAGCACGACGAAGGCGGCAATGGTAATCACCTTGATCATGGCGAACCAGAACTCGAAACGGCCATAGGCGTGGACCGAGCGGAAGTTGACGAGCAGGAGGAGCGCCGAAAAAGCGGCGATCCAGACCAGACGCGGTACTTGTGGGAACCAGTACGTCATGTAGATGGCGGAAGCGGTGATCTCGCCGCCGATGGAGAAAGCGATCCCGGCCCAGTAGCCGGTGCGCGAGAGAAATCCTGCCCAGCGATTGAGATAGAGATCGCCATAGACGCCGAACGATCCAGCGGCAGGGTGCGCGCACGCCAGTTCCCCGAGAGCCATGGCGACGGTCCAGTTGATGAAACCGGCGAGCAGGAAGCTGAGGATGACGGCCGGTCCGGCAAGCTCAATCGCGGGTGCGGAACCGAGCAAGAGGCCAGTGCCGATGGAGCCGCCGACCGCGACCATGGTCATCTCGCCGGCGGAGAGTTGATGACGCAGGCCGGCCTCGGTATTGTCAGGCGCAGAAGGCATGGAGATTCGTTGTACCAGAAGTAGCGGGATTGCAGAAAGAGGAATGCCCGGCCTATTGACAATGGAATGTACCGCTCAGGCGCGAGATGATGGCGGGGGTTGCCGTCTAGGCATGGGTGGATTGTGCGCGTACCGGACGGGCGACGACGACCTGGTTCCTTCCCGATCGCTTGGCTTCGTACAGAGCCTCGTCCGCGCATTGAAGTAGGAGTTCTCCCTGGTTGGTCGTTTCCGGGAAAGCGGCAACGCCAATGGAGACGGTCACCACAGCCTGTAGTTCGCGTTTGCCCGCAGTGTGGAGGCTCTTGATGCTCCGACGGACTTGCTCGGCGCGGACCGCCGCCTGCTGCGCCGAACATTCGGGCAGGAGGACGACGAATTCTTCTCCGCCGAAGCGGCAGGCGAGGTCTTCGGCTCGCACGCCACGAAGCAGGGTTTTAGCCACGATACGGAGAACTTCATCGCCGGCGGCATGGCCGAAGGTGTCGTTATGGTGCTTGAAATGGTCGAGATCGAGGAGCATGACGGCGAGGGACCGGCGGCGACGGAGGGCGCGGTGAATTTCGCGGTCGAGAGACTCCTGCATGTGGCGGCGGTTGTAAAGACCGGTGAGAGGATCGCGAATCGCCTCGAGGCGAAGAGTCTCGCGCAAATCGAGATTGGCAATCGTGAGAGCGAGGTGCTCTGCCACCGAATATGCAACCTGCGTTTGACGATCAAACGATCTGGCGGAAGACGGCCCGGAGATGTCTGCCACGGGACCGGCATCCTGGATGGCAAGAACTCCGAGGGCTTCCCCATGAGCGATGAGAGGAACCGTGATCGGTGCTCCGGCTGTCGTCAGGGGGCTGCCAGGCGGAGTTTGCGGCGTGCCCCCCGACGGTTGGCTACTTGTGGCGGCCATAGATTGAGGCAGAGGGAACGGGGTTCCCCAGGTGACCACGGGTTCGGCACGGGTTCGTGAAAGATCAAGTATAGAGAGCGAACCGGAGGTTCCTGGGAACAGCCGCGCCAACCACTCGGGGAGGAGGCGAAAAGCCTCGTCGCGCGAGGAACAGGACTGTAGAAGAGTGCCCACCTGGCCGACTTGGGCAATGGTGCTGGCTTCCATCCGGGTCTCCTCCAACAGACTGGCAATGGTCTCATTGGCAGCCGAAAGTTCATCCTGGGCGCAACGGCGCTGTGCGATTTCCTCGTGTTGGTGGAACTGGGTAAGCGCCAGCCGAACCGTGAAAGCGAGGAGGGACCCGGCGACCACGACGTTGGTCAGGATCACGCCATTTGCCTCCTGCCATAAATCTGTGAGCGCGTGAATGCCGGCCAGGAGGCCGACAAGCGCGAGGTTCTTGCCCAAGAAGCTGCGGAAATTTGTCGGCCCAACGGGCGTATCGGATTCTGGCTTGGGAGTCCAGGTGATGGCAACAAGGCCAGCGGCAACATAGGGAAGAGCCCAGCCCAAGTCCCACCATGCGGAGAGAGTCGACAGATGGCGTTCGTCGATCCAGTTGCCAATGAAGGTCACGATCGCGCAGAAGAGCACAAAGAGCGCGAGTCGGAGAAGGAGCCTGCGCGCCTGAGAGCTCACCGACCGCAAACGGATGCCGACTGCGGCCAGGAGGAAGACGCTTTCCAGGTTGCTGAGGTCCAAATTGCGCAGAAGGGCGTCGCTGGGGAGCATGTGCCGCAGAGGCAGGTAGAAGAATGTGTAGAAACCGAGCGATGCGACGATCGTTACCTGGAACAGATCAAGGTAAATCTCGGCCTTGAGGCGCTGCCGTTCTGAGGACGGAAGGAAGAGCATCATCAGGACGGGAGTGCCGTAGAGGCTGTAGAGCACGCGCCAGGTTGCTGAGGAAACCAACTCGCGGTTGAAGCTTGTGGTGAACGTCAGGATAGTCGCGGGCAGCAACAAAACCAGAAGAGTGACCCCGAAGAGAAACCAGAACAAGGCAGCAGCGCCCTGTGCGCGCCGGAAGGCGATCCAGGCGCAGCCGAGGGCGAGCAGATTGTGTTGTACGAGGACGAATTCGGACAACCCCATGCCGGCGCGTCCGGTTCCCAGGATCAGGTAGCCGGCGGTCTGCAGCATCATCAAGAGAGCAAACAGGATGGCGGCCAGGTGTGGCCCGCGAAGGTCACGAAATCGGGGGATGAGCACGGCAAGAGTGCTCTTGGCGGAGGTGGCCATGTCCGGTGGCGTGACCATGTTGGAAGCTGGGCAGGTTGAGTCGATGGAGAAGAAATCGGCAGCCGGCGGGCGTGGCTTCAGAGCTGGGGAAGTTCCGCGGGTAACCGCAAACGGAAACGGCGTGACCTTAGTAATCGAGCGTACCCTTTCCCGCGTTGCTGGGGTGGAGGGTGAAACCTAGAATCAAAGAGGGTTTCTCCGCCCCGGACTGCCGATGCCAGAAAATCCCAATCGTGTCGAACTGGCCCGCCGCATTGACAAGGCGGAAAAACTTCTGCAAAAAGGCAAGACGGCCGACGCGCTGACCGAATATCTCCAGATCCTGCAGGATGATCCTCAGAACGATAACGTGCGGCAGATGGCGGCGGACCTCTGTTTGTCGCTCAACCGGGGATCGCAGGCCGTGAGTCTGCTGGGGGAACTGTTCGAGCGGCAGGTGGCAGCATCGGAAGCGACGCGAGCGAGCCTGACCTACAAGAAACTGGCGCGATACACGAATCCGAGCTGGGAGCAAAAAATACGGTTTGGCCAGTTGCTGGAGCAGTCGAACAAGAAACTCGCCATTGGCACCTACGAAAACGCCCTCGAAGATTTGAACAAGCAAGGCAAGAAAGAAGAGGCGCTGCTGGTGCTGCGGAGGATCGTCGAGCTGGAACCGACGCAGCAAAACCATCTGCGGGTGGCGGAAGCTTCGTCGCAACTGGGCGAGCACATCGGGGCGGCGCAGTTTTTCCTGAAGCTGGCCGATATTACCGCCGCCGCCGGCGGAAACGCGGCGCAATGGTTCGAACGCGCCTACTCGGAAAACCCGAGCGACGCGAAAAATGCCATCGCCTACGGCAAGAGCCTGCTTGGGCAAGGCGAAGCTGGGGCGGCGATCTTTATTTTTGAGCCGCTGGTGCAGTCGGGAAACACGTCGCTGGAGTTGCGCGACTTGTATGCACAGGCGCTGCTCGCTGCGGGTCGCTGTCTGGAGTGCGAGCCGCTGATCTGGCAGATGTTCGAGCAGAATCCGGCGCGCATGCACCAGGTGGTGAACCTGATTGGGAAGATGCTGGACGCCGAACTCGACGTGGAGGCGGTGGCGCTGGCGCGCAAGCTGGAGGTGTTCCAGCGGCGCCGCGGAGAGAGGCGTTCCTTCATCAATACGATTCAGGAGGTGGTGACTTCGCATCGTCCGTCAACGGACATGCTCGAGTTCCTGGCGGAGTTATACAACGCTTCCAATCGCGAATCGGACTACGCGCAGGCACTGCTGAAACTGTTTGACCTGTATTGCGCGAAGCACGATTTCCAGAAAGCCGGCGAGTGTCTGGACCGGGCAGCGGAAGTGGATCCGTACGAGCCGGGTCATCAGAAACGACTGGAAATGCTGCGCGGAAAGATCGATGACCAGCGCTTCAACGTGATCGCGTCACGCTTCCAGGCGGTGAAGAAAGAGGAACAGACGGTCAAGATCGAAGAGCCGACGCTGGGCGCCGCCGCGCTCCAGGACCTGATGCTGCAGGCGGAAATCCTGGTGCAGTACGGCATGAGATCGAAGGCGGTCGAAAGGTTGCAGAGGATCCAGGAATTGTTTCCGCGCGAGGAAGAACGGAATCAGGAACTGCAGCGCCTGTACCTGGCGGCGGGTATGGAACCGCAATACGGTGCGTTGTCCCATGCACCCGCCGCAACGGCACCCGCGCAACCGGCTGCTGCGGCACCCGCTGCGGCGCCCGTGGCCAGCCACGAGTCCGCCGACATGAGCAGCCTGACGAAGGTGGCGGAAATCACGCGGAAGCTCTACAGCCAGGGCAATGCCGAAGCGGTCTTGAAGACGGCGGTCAACGAAATCGGGGCGCAGTGGAAGGCGGGCCGCTGCATCGCGGCCATGAGAAAGCCGGGCTTGCCGCCTTCGAGCGTGCAGGAGTATCACGCGGACGGGCTCATCCCGGGCAGTTCCTCCGCGATGGTCAAACTGGTGGAGACCTTGCAGGATCTGGCCGTGGCGCGCGGCACGGTGACCATCAACGGAGCGGGGAACGCTCCCGAGTTGCTGAGCGTGCGCGGGGCGCTGGAGGAACTGCAGATCGAATCGTTGCTCGCCTTACCGCTGTTCGAGGGCAATGATCAACTGGGCGTGATTGTTCTCGCCCAGAACGCGCCGCGGGCGTGGAATCCGGGAGAAGTGCTGGTGATCAAGACGCTGACGGACCAGGTCGTGATTGCGCTCAACAACGCCGGACTGCGCCGGCTGGTCAAGAACCTGTCGGTGACGGATGAAAAATCGGGCCTGCTGAAGCGGGCGTCCTATCTCGATCTGTTGCAGGCTGAAACGCGACGAGGATTGCAGACGGGAACTGCGGTGACCGTCCTGCTGATGCAGTTCGGAAGGCGTGGCGCGCTGGTCAAGGAACACGGCGAGCAGGCGGTCGAGAAGGTGATGGAGCAGATCGGGCAGTTGTTTTCGCAGAATATCCGCACCAACGATCTGGCCTTCCGCTATGAGGCGACCACGGTGGCGCTGATCCTTGGGGACACGGGAGAGAAAGAAGCGCTGATGGCGGTCGAGAAACTGCGGCGGTTGCTGGCGGAAGTAAAGTTTCCGGGGAAGAATACAGGCGTCGAGTTCAGCGCCGGACTGGCGCAGGCAGTGATGCGGCAGCACTTTGATCCGGTGGATATTGTGACCGAGGTGGTCAATCGCGCCGACGTGGCGCTCGAACAAGCTTTGGCCCAGGGACTGGGGAAGATTGTGAGTCAAGCGCCGCAGTTTGCGGCATCGGCGGCAGTGGCGTAGCAGATTTGTAATTTGCGATTTGGCAATTTGTAATTTTGGTTTTTGTCGCTGCCGGAAGGCCCGCCCCGCAGGTTCTACGATCACAAATCGCAAATTACCAATTACAAATCTTCAAATTCCTTTCCTGCTACACTCACTAGTTGGCTTCTGGCCAGCCATCTCTTCTATCTAGCAGGCTCTCATGCTGAAACCTGGTGATATTGCAATCGTCAGCGGGGCGCGCACGCCTTTTGGACGCTATTGCGGCAAACTCAAAGACTATTCGGCGCAGGAACTGGGCGCAGTCGCGGCCAAGGCGGCGATTGAGCGCTCAGGCGTGCCCGCGGCCGACTTTGACCATGTTGTGTTCGGCAATGCGCAGCAGACTTCCGGCGATGCTTTGTATGGCGCGCGACACGTGGGGCTGCGGGCCGGAATTCCGATCGAGACTCCGGCGCTGACGGTGAACCGGCTGTGCGGGTCGGGGATGCAAGCGATCGTTTCCGCGGCGCAGATGATCCAGACCGAGGAAGCGAAAGTGGTGCTGGCGGGCGGGATGGAGTCGATGTCGCAGGCGCCGTTTGTCCTTCGCGGGCGCGACGGATTCACGCTGGCGCCGGGCGGCAAGCTCGAAGACTCGCTCATGGTTGCGCTGCTCGATTCCTATTGCGGACTGTACATGGCGAATACTGCAGAGCTCTACGGTGAACAGCAGGGGATCACGCGGCAGGCGCAGGATGAGTTCGCGCTGCGCTCGCAGCAGATGGCGGATGCGGCGTACAAGGCCGGACGGTTGCAGGAAGAGTTGACGCCAGTACCGCTGCGCAATTCGAAAGGTGAGCCCACGGGCGAAGTACTGGCCGAGGATGATCACCGGCGTCCGCAGACCACGATGGAGGGGCTGGCGAAACTTCGTCCGGCATTTGGGAAGAATGGGACGGTGACGGCTGGAAACGCGAGCGGCATCGTCGATGGCGGAGCGGCGTTGGTGATCATGTCGCTCGAGATGGCGACGAAGAGAAACATCAATCCGTTGGGGCGGATCGTGAACTGGGGAGTTGCGGGAGTCGAGCCGAAGCTGATGGGACGAGGGCCAGTGCCGGCGACCAAAGTTGCGCTGCAGCGGGCGGGGCTGACGCTCGATTACATCGATCTGATCGAAGTGAACGAGGCGTTCGCGGCGCAGTATCTGGCGGTGGAGAAAGAGTTGGGGCTGGATCGCGAGAAGGTCAACGTCAACGGCGGAGCGATTGCGCTGGGGCATCCGCTGGGCGCGACCGGGACGCGGCTCGTGCTGACGTTGCTGTATGAGCTGCGTCGGCGGAAGAAGAAGTACGGTTTGGCGACGGCATGCATCGGTGGCGGACAGGGGATCGCGATGGTGGTGGAAGGGTTCCAGTGAAGTTTTCCACCGCCGAGACGCCGAGAGTGCGGAGTTGAAGATTTGAAGGGGCACGGCTTCAGCCGTGCCGCAGAGACGATAGAAACGAAACGGCTTTAGCCGCGGAGGGAGTGCACCTCAGGGCCTAAAGGCCCGATAATTTGCACGCGAAACGGCGCGGCTGAAGCCGCGCCCCTTCAAAGCGTCGTTCAGATTTGTCATCCCGAGCGAAGCGAGGGATCTGCTTTCCAGGGCATCGGCGCTGCACACGACTCCAGATTCCTCGCTCCTTCTCATTGCTGCGCGGCTGCGAAGGGCTCGGAATGACAATCTCAAGGCCTCCACGGAATTACAGAAAATGCGTTAGATTCAACGATCGGAATTGTAGCGATTGAGGCAGCAAACAAAGATCGCGTTCGTGAGACTTGGTATGCGCTGGCTGCGGGACCGGCCATCAGCGTCGGTTTCATTTGCCTGTTTTCCAGGATTGATTCAGATGCCTGCGAAGCTATGCTTGAATTTGTCGGAAGGATCTTCGGGTCAGGTTTTGAGGGAGCCTTTGTCACGCTTCTAGTTACATTTTCTGTGCTCGCCCTCGCGTTCTCGGTTGTTGGTTGGTTGGTGTCCTGGAAGTGGGGGCCATTGCGATTTCGTAGATCCTAGGATTTGGTAAACCTATGGAAATCAAGTGAGTCAGCGTACTCGGTTGTGACCTGATGAGTCCCGGCATCGCGCAGATCGGGGCTATGTCTGGGTTGATGCCACCTGTGCTGGCAAGCGTATCCGGATCGACTGCTGTCCGGGTCGACTGCTTGCCAGAGTGCAGAAACCGCGCTAGCGTTATAGCGTATGAACGATTTGCGAAGCCAGATCGATAGCCTATCCCCCGCGGAGAAGGCGGAACTTCTGGATACGGTCTGGGAGAGCCTGGAAGCGGATGCGGCATCACTGACAGATGCGCAGCGGGCGGAGCTTGATCACCGAATCGCTCGGCATGAGCAGAACCCTTCCGATGTCATCCCGTGGCAGCAAGTCAGGGCCGGCCTGTTCAAAAAACCGTGACACTCCCGGTTGTCTGGATACCAGAGGCGAATGAGGATTTGCTGGAAGCGCGGGCATGGTATGAGAACATCCGCCCCCAGCTCGGGGAGCGTTTTGCACTGGCGGTCGAAGCCAAGGTTGAAGCGATTACGGAACATCCGCTGCAATTCCCTGTGGTCCACCGCGGCCGTCGCCGCGCCGGAGTGTGGCGCTTTCCCTACGGAATATTCTTCGAGGTTCAGGAGCATCGGATCGTGGTAATCGCTTGCTTCCACGGCAGGCGCAATCCGAGGCGCTGGCAGTTGCGATAACCAGGCGGTCTGATGGCGCGGGCAAAATGCAGGTCCCTCGCTTTGCTCGGGATGACAAGCCTTGGCATAGAATCGGAGACCTATGGAAATCAAGAAAGTTGGCGTACTGGGTTGCGGGCTGATGGGCTCCGGCATTGCGCAGGTTGCGGCGATGGCCGGGTTCGATGTCACGGTGCTCGAACTCGATCAGAAGTATCTCGACAAGGGCTTTGCCGGGATTGAGAAGTCGCTGGCGAAGTTTGCCGAGCGGCCCGTCGACAAGGGCGGGATCACGGCGCAGCAGAAAGACGCCGCCCGAGCGCGGCTCAAGGGCACGACCAACCGGCAAGACCTCGCCGACTGCGACATCGTGATCGAAGCCATCATTGAGAACGTGCAGCTCAAGAGAGACATGTACGACTCGCTCGATGGGATTGTGAAGCGCGAGGCGATCTTTGCCACCAACACTTCGTCGATCTCGGTGACCGAACTGATGGCGGCGACGAAGCGTCCGGAGCGGTTTATCGGGCTGCACTTCTTCAACCCGGTGCCGCTGATGAAGCTGGTGGAAGTCGTGCGGACGATTGCCACTGCGCCCGATGTCTACGAGACCGCGTACGAGTTTGGGAAGAAGCTGGGCAAGGTGCCGGTACGGACGTCGGACAAGACCGGATTCATCGTCAACCGGCTGCTGGTGCCGTATCTGCTGGATGCGATCCGGGCGTATGAAGAGGGTGTGGGCTCGATCGAAGACATTGACAACGCCATGAAGCTCGGCTGCGGGTATCCGATGGGGCCTTTTACGCTACTCGATTTCGTAGGCCTGGAGACGACCTACTACATAACGCACGTGATGTATGACGAGTTCAAGGAGCGGCGGTTCGCGTCGCCTCCGCTACTGAAGCGATTGGTGATGGCGGGTTGGTACGGGCGCAAGTCCGGGCGCGGGTTCTATGATTACTCGAACCCGGAGAAGCCGGTGGCGGGAAAGTTTTGAACTTCTTTTCCGCGGATGCACGCGGATAGAAGTGGATTCAGAACGAGACACGGAGAAAGGCTCACTATGAAGCGTCCGCTGTGGGTCACAATTGTGATTGTGCTGCAGGCATTGCTGGGCGTGCTGCTGGCGGCTACGATCGTGTACCTTCTCGTCCTGACGCGGTCCAAGGAGATTCTGGCGGAGCCCGAAGCGGCGGATACGATTCACGGATTGCTGATCGGCGCGGGCGTGCTGGCGGCGCCAGCTATGATTACGCTGATCGCGGCATTTGGCTTGTGGCGGGGACGATTCTGGGGCTGGCTGCTGTCGCTCGCGACCGATGTCGGGATGGTGGCCGTTCTGGTCTACAGCATCATCGATGACCATGAAATCGATGGTGAGATGGTTGCGCTCGCGATGGGGTTTCTGGTGCCGCTGATCCTGCTGTTATTGCCGTCGGTGAGGAAGTTCGTCTGGAATGCGGCAGGCCCGCAACCGTCAACGAATTTGGGATAGGTCCGTTCTTGATCTGCGACATCCGGGCAGACCCGCGGAAAGGGATTCTTTCGATGAATTTCGAGAACATTCTGGTCGAGAAGAAGAACGCCATTGCCTACGTGACCGTCAATCGCCCCAAGGTCCTTAACGCGCTCAACATGGCGACGATGGAAGAGCTGCGGGCAGCGTTTCATGACATCAAAAGCGATGCGGCGATCCGTGTCGTGATCTTTACTGGTACGGGCGAGAAGGCGTTTATCGCGGGCGCCGATATCGGCGAACTGGCCAAACATGATGCGGTATCGGGCAAAGAGTACACACATCGTGGGCAGTCGGTGCTGAACCTGATCGAGAACCTGGGCAAGCCGGTGATTGCCTGCATCAACGGATTCGCGCTCGGCGGCGGCTGCGAGATTGCCATGGCCTGTACCATGCGTCTGGCGAGCGACAACGCGAAGCTCGGGCAGCCCGAAGTGAAGCTGGGGATTATTCCCGGTTACGGCGGGACGCAGCGATTGCCGCGGTTGGTGGGGAAAGGCGTGGCCATGCAACACGTGCTCACCGGCGAAATGATCACGGCGCAGGAGGCGCATCGCATCGGACTGGTCAACGAAGTGACGGCTCCGGCCGATCTGATTCCGCGGGCAGAAGCGATTGCTGCAAAGATCGTAGCGAACGCGCCCCTGGCTGTGCAGTATGCGATGGAGGCAGTGAATAAAGGGATGGAGATGACGCTGGGCGAAGGGCTCTATCTCGAAGCCGTGCTCTTCAGCGTGGCCTGCTCGTCGGAAGACAAAAAGGAAGGGACGACGGCGTTTCTGGAGAAACGGCCAGCGGTGTTTAAAGGCAAGTGAAAGAATTTGGTAATTGGGTAATCGGGTAATTTCGTAATTTGAAAACCGCAAGTCCGCCGGATTTTGCGACACCCTCGCGTCCGGCTTGCTTTCAAATTACAAAATTACACAATTACCAAATCCATGCTGAAATCTCTCCACATCGGCCGCTACGTGGGCGATGCGAAAGATCTGCGGACGCTCGCGGAATTCCTGCAGTCGATTGGGTTTGAGACGGCTGCTGGATCGGATGGGCGGCGGTCGGCAATTCTTTCGGCGCCCCTGGGCCTGCTTAGCCTGAATTCGCTGGCGAAGGAGTATCCGCCGGAAGTGCGCGAGCGGCTCAAAGATGTGAACCGGTTGCTGGTGATCGAAGTGACGAACCCCGACACCGTGTTCGAGATTGCAGCGAAGCGCAAGTTCAAGGTGTTGGCCGACGCCGGCAATCCGAAGACAGGAGAGCGGAGCTTCTCGCTCGAACTGCCGGGCGAGATTGTCTTGACCATTCACGGCCAGCCGGAGGAGCCAGTTTCGGCTGTCGAAGGGGATTTGCACGCGTCGGGGAAGCGTTTTGCCATCGTGGTCTCGCGCTTCAATGCGTTTATCACGGAGCGGTTGCTGCAAGGGGCGCTGGATGGGTTGCGGCGTTCGGGAGCGGCGGAAAACGATATCGTCGTGATGCGTGTCCCAGGCAGCTTCGAAATCCCGTCCGCCGCGCGGACGCTGGCCGAAACCGGCAAGTACAACGCCATCCTCTGTCTTGGTTGCCTGCTGCGCGGCGGAACGGCGCACTACGATGTGATCGTGAATGAAGTCACGCGCGGGATCGGGCAGTCGGCACAGGAGACGGGTGTGCCGCACGCGTTCGGCGTGCTGACCTGCGACACACTCGAACAAGCCATTGACCGCGCCGGACTGAAGATGGGCAACAAGGGATTCGAGGCGGCGTTGGCGGCGGTGGAGATGGCGAGTCTGAAGACAAGTGTCAGGTCTCAGGGGCCAGGTGTCAGGAAGAACGCTGATCGTCGTTCGTCGTTCGCTGTTCGCAAAGGCAAGACCAGGTCGACATCCAAAAGCAACTCGAAGCGTTGAAAGTCTGCGAAGACTCCCATTCCAACCTGTAAACTGAGATTGGTCGAGAGCCGTGGAAAAAGCTGCGTCGGCTTCTGTGTGGTGCAAGCGAACAGCGAACGACGAAGAGCGAACCGCGGATGACGGACGACGAGCGACGACATTGGGAACCCGTAGAAAATCCCGCGAACTGGCTCTACAGATGCTGTTTCAGGCCGATATGGGGAAGCAGGAGCCGGAGACCGTCCGGAAGACCTTTTGGGCGGAGCGATCGAATGTTGACAAAGAAGCGCGCGGTTTTGCCGAAGACTTGTTTCGCGTAGCCTGCGAGAAATCGGCGGAAGTCGACAGTCTGATCGAAAAGCATACGCAGCACTGGCGCATGGACCGCATGGCAGCGGTGGATCGGAACATCTTGCGGGAAGCGGTGGCGGAGTTCCTCGGTTATCCGCAGACGCCGCGGGCGGTCGTGATCAATGAAGCGCTCGAGATCGCGCGGAAATTTTCTGCGCCGGAATCGGTGCAGTTTATCAATGGCGTGCTCGACAGTGTGGGGAAAGAGTTGGGGTAGAGCCAGAAGGCAAAAGTCAGAGTGCAGAAACTGCACAATCTGACGACCGTCATCCGACACCGGACAACCTGGTTTCATTATTGCGGGCGGACAGCAACCAGGTTTGGCGTGCAGGGATGGGCCGCGTCGAGGTTCGCGCACATGCTATCGCCGGTATTCACGTTGGTGTAGACGACTTGTTGAATGTCCCCTCCCTGCAAGGGCTCCACAATATGAACAGCGCCGCCACTGGTACACCTTTCATAGGGCGGGACTGCGTCATCCTTGGCAAGTGTCTCACATGCGGCTACGAAGATCTGGGTACCGTCGAGGGTGGCGGTGGCAGCACGTGGAACGGCGCCATCGATGAGAGGAAATGCGGAAGTGGTGCCGCTGGCGACATCAACGACGAGTACGGCAGGAACATTCTCGGCTACTACGATCACCTGCGAGCCGTCACCGGTAAGTTTCGTGTAGAGCGGGGTGAAGGTACCCTGGCCCAGATTCAGCGAGGAACCGGCGGCGAAGCCATGGAAGCCATTCGGCGGATCCGACCAGAAAAACGGAGGGTTGCAGGTGAGTTGTGCCGGGTTGTCGAGCACGTCGCGGGTAAACTGCGCGGTCAGCAACTGGAGATTGGGCGGTTCGAGGGCGATGAGGTTCTGCGTGATGACGGAATGTTCCGGAGTGGTCTTCCCACTCATGATGATGTGATCCTCGCGGATCTCCGGCAGCGGGAAAATCAGGAGTGGATTCGCAGTCAGATCGGGTGAACTCCTGCCAATGTCCTGCAGGTCGCATGTAGCAATGCCGGACACCGCCTTTTCCGGGGCTCCGGCAATGTAGGCAAAGCTGCCGTCGGCCGAGAAAGCAACATCGTTCGCAGGAGCCGCTACCGCGACCGAACGCAATGCGTCGACAGTAGAGTAGACGAGCAGCTCGCCTTCATTGTTCTGGATGAATATCTTCATCTGGTCGGGCGAGAACGCGGCGGAGGTCGCGCCATTGATCAGCAGGTCGACCGGGGGAGTGGTCGCGTGTGCGGCGTCAAAAATGTAGACCTGGTTGGGGCTGGTCTTGGTGTCAGACACCACGACCTTGTTGCCATCGGCTGAAATCGCCAGGGGCTTGCCGCAGACCGCGACATTGCACGGCGTCGTGTCGGGCGATACCGTGCTCACGGACAATGTGGTCGCGGTCACATCCACGAACATCAGGCCTTGATCGCTGCCGAGATAGACGTGAGTTCCGCCCGGGTTGAACAGCATCGAGTTGGGCGTATAGGGCAGTGTTACGCCGTTGCCGATAGGGGTATTGCCTGAGGTCACCGGGAACATGACGCTGGTGCAATCGAAGAGGTTGTTGCAGTCAGTCGTAGCAGTCCAGGCGGTGCCTATTGGAGGCTTAGCCTGGGTGACGTGTGTCGTGACAACGCCGAAAGCGGGCTGGCCGTTTTGAGCGGTCCCGCCTGTGGAATAGATCGGAAGGCCGGGCTCGATGCCAATGTTGCAAGTTGGAGGGTTGCACGAAGCGGAGATATTGGCCGTTCCAGCCTCTTGGCGTCCGGTCACAACGCCGGCGGTGCTGACGGTGGCGACTTCGGGGTTGGAAGTGCTCCAGGTCAGAGGCGGCTGGCTGAGTGGAACGTCGAGGGTGTCGACGACTTCGGCAACGATCGTCTTGGTGCCTCCGGCATTGATGGTCACGGAGTTCCCCGACCCGTTCTGAACCTGCAGCTTGACGGACTTGACGAGACACGTGATGTAGTCCAAGGGAACACTGGTCGTCCCCGAGACGCTGGCGAAGATCTTCGTTACGCCGGGAGCCTTGGCTGTGACCTGGATCTGGTTGTTCGCCAAATCCTTGTTGTCGTCGACCGTCAGGACACCGACGTTGCTGCTGGCCCAGATGAAGGTGCCCACCGTGTTGGTGACGTCCACATGGTTGGCGCTGTAGGCGGTGGCCTGGAAATCCCAGGTAGTGTCCTGAGAAAAGCACGCATCGGCCGGGGCGTTGATGGGCGTAACCGTAATGTTCTGAACGTGTTGATGAACGTAGATCTTCGTCGGCGGACTGCTGACTCCGTCGACGGTGGCAGTGACATTTGCAATGCCGGCCACGCCGGGCGTGCAGATCACAGGATTGGTCAACGAATCCCAGGAACCCGCACAGGCCACGCCGCCGGTGGAGATGGTGAGCGATGCGTTGTTGTCGGAGGAGTACTCAACCGTTCCGAAGACGGTGCCCCCAGAACTGTTGCGAGCCGTCGCGGCGAAGGTCTGCGTATTGCCCAAGTCGAGGGAAACATCGGTGTTTGGGTTCAGGGTGACGTTTTGCACACCGCCACCCTCCTGGTTGGGGGTACCATTTCCGACGCAACCGGACATCAGTCCGAGCGAGACAACAGCCACTACTGTGACAAGGAAGCCGGAACTGCGATGATGCATGAACCCTCCGCGCGGCCGTTCGGCGAGCGCGAGCACACTGTGATACGGAAAGTTGTCAGTGTAGAGGGTCATTGTCAGTTTGAGCAAGGGTTGCAACGGGTCACAGGTTGCCTGGCAAAGGCGTAGGCGCCTCGGGTGCCCCATTGCCGGGATTTCGTGATGAAATAAATCACTCGAATCCTTTTCACATGATGTTAGGAGCCAACGACCCTTTCGGCCGTTGCATTGAGAGCGAATGCTGCTCTTGGTGAGATGCCGCCAGTAATGGTTGACGATGTGCAAGCCAGTTGCTATTATCAAAAGGTTCCGCGAGTTAAGTCTGGCTTGCCTGTGTATACGGGCCTGGTCTGGAGTTAAATCCGCAGGCTTCGGGAAAACCTTGGCTGAGCTCTGAAGAAACACGGCCTCGGTCTGGAAGACAAGACTGAGGACGCCCTCGCTGAAACGTCCTGCGAAAAACCTCTGCGCCTGAAGTCGAGGAGTCACGCGAGGCTATGCAGGGAAGAACCGACGAAACGGAGCGCCTCCGAACCTCGAGGTGAGGCTTGGCGTCACCGTCGCCGGCAACAGTCAGAACGGGAAACCGAACTCATTCCTCACCGGCGGGCTGTCGTCGATAGAGCCCGCACGGGAGAGTATGGCTGGGCAGTAAGCCTGTGCCAGATTGGAGACGAGGCGAGCCTCGTCTCCGGCGAATGTGTGACGCGGCGGGCCGCGTCTGGAGCTGCGAGAGTGCCTACGTTCAATCAGCTGGTGAAGGCAGGGCGGGAACGGACCCGGTATAAGACGGCGAGTCCGGCGCTGCAACAGTGTCCGCAGAAGCGCGGGGTCTGTACGCGCGTGTACACGCAGACGCCCAAGAAGCCGAATTCGGCGTTGCGGAAAGTGGCGCGTGTGCGGTTGACCAATGGGATCGAAGTGACCACCTACATCCCCGGCGTCGGCCACAACCTGCAAGAGCACTCGATTGTGCTGATCCGCGGGGGCCGCGTGAAGGATCTGCCCGGCGTGCGCTACCACGTGGTGCGCGGAACGCTGGACGCTACGGGCGTCGCGAACCGGCAGCAGGGACGGTCGAAGTACGGCGCGAAGAGACAGAAAAAGGGCTAAGAACCAAGTTTCAAGGTCTCAGAGTTTCAAGGTTTCCAAAGAAGGTCAGGGGGTTCCAAGTCTTTGAAACCTTGAAACTTTGAAACCTGGGGAGCGAACAGGAGCTAAAAGCTGAATGCCACGCAAAGGATATATCGCGAAGCGGACAGTTGAGCCGGATCCGGTGTACGGGTCGGATCTGGTCACGAAGTTCATCAACTCGATGATGTGGCAGGGCAAGAAGTCGACGGCTGAGAACATCTTCTATAAGTCGCTCGAAAAGCTGCAGGAAAAAGGCGGCGACGAAGCGTTGAAGCTGTTCAAGAAGGCGGTCGAGAACGCCAAGCCGTTGCTCGAAGTGAAGACGCGGCGCGTCGGCGGCGCGAACTATCAGGTGCCGATCGAAGTGGGTCCGGACCGGAGAACGTCGCTGGCGATCCGCTGGATCGTGACCTACTCGCGAGGCCGCGGCGAAAAGGGAATGATCGACAAGTTGACGAACGAGTTGCTCGACGCCGCGAACGGCAAAGGCGCCGCGATCAAGAAGAAGGAAGACGTGCACCGGATGGCGGAAGCGAACAAGGCGTTTGCGCATTACCGGTGGTAGGGATTTTGTAATTTGGTAATCGGGTAATTTTGTAATTTCAAACCCGAGGCTCGATTGGAGTGGAGCTTTTCGAATTACCCGATTACACAATTACCAGATCGAGCAGTTTGGAGCCCAGGAAAGAGATTAGAGCTGTGCCTAGAACAGTCCCATTAGAACGTTGCAGGAACATCGGCATCATGGCACACATCGATGCCGGGAAGACCACGACGACGGAGCGCATCCTGTTTTACACGGGACGGACGCACCGCATCGGCGAGGTCCACGAAGGGACTGCGACCATGGACTGGATGGAGCAGGAACAGGAGCGCGGCATCACGATCACCTCTGCCGCAACGACCTGCACCTGGCGCGACATCCGCATCAACATCATCGATACGCCCGGCCACGTGGACTTCACCGCCGAGGTGGAGCGATCGCTGCGCGTGCTCGACGGCGCCGTGGCGGTGTTTGACGCAGTGCACGGCGTGCAGCCGCAGTCGGAAAAAGTGTGGCGCCAGGCTGACAAGTACGGCGTCCCGCGCATTTGCTTTATTAACAAGATTGACAAGATGGGTGCTGATTTCGAGCATGCCGTCGACACTCTCCGCAAACGCCTCAATGCAAGACCCGTCGCGATCCAGATTCCCATCGGACAAGAAGACAAGTTCAAAGGCGTGGTCGACCTGATTGCCATGAAGGCGATCGTCTGGAACGACGAGACCATGGGTGCGGAGTACGACACGGAAGAGATTCCCGCCGACCTGAAGAAGAAAGCGGAAGCGTTCCACGCGCAGCTGGTCGAGACGATCGCCGAGAACGACGACGAGATCCTGCATAAGTTCCTGGAAGGCGAAGCGATTTCGGCGGAGGAGTTGCGGGCGTCGCTGCGGAAGTCGACGATCGGTTTGAAGCTGTTCCCGGTGGTCGTGGGCACAGCATTCAAGAATAAAGGCGTGCAACCGCTGCTGGACGCGGTCGTGGACTACTTGCCTTCTCCTCTGGACACTCCTGAGACTCACGGAGTCGATCCGGAAACCGGCAAGCCGATCACGCGCCACGCAGAAGACAAAGAGCCGTTCTCGGCGCTGGCATTCAAGATCATGGCCGATCCGTATGTGGGCCAGTTGACGTTTATTCGCGTGTATTCGGGACAGCTCAAGTCGGGCGACTCGGTAATGAATGCCCGTACCCAGAAGCATGAGCGCATCGGACGTCTGCTGAAGATGCACGCCAACAAGCGCGAAGACATTCAGGAGATTCTGGCGGGCGACATCTGCGCGGCTGTGGGACTCAGAAACGTCGGAACCGGCGACACCATCTGCAATGAGCAGCACCCGATCCTGCTGGAGTCGATCGAGTTTGCGGTGCCAGTGATTTCCGTGGCGGTTGAGCCCAAGACCAAGGCTGACCAGGAAAAGATGGGCATGGCGCTGCAGAAGTTGGCGCAGGAGGATCCTACCTTCAAGGTTCACACCGATCCCGACAGCGGACAGACGATCATCAGTGGCATGGGCGAGTTGCATCTGGAGATCATCGTCGACCGCATGATGCGGGAGTACAAGGTTGAAGCCAACGTCGGCAAGCCTCAGGTCGCGTACCGCGAGACGATTCGCAAGCACGCTGAAGCCGAGGGCAAATACATCCGGCAGACCGGCGGCCGCGGCCAGTACGGACACGCCAAGATCCGGCTGGAGCCGAACGAGCCGGGCAAAGGCTACGAATTTATCGACGAGATTGTGGGCGGCTCAGTGCCGAAGGAATACATCAAGCCGATCGATCAGGGAATGCGGGAAGCCATGGAAGGCGGCGTTCTGGCGGGCTATCCCATGGTCGACATCAAGGCGACGCTCTACGACGGCAGCTATCACGAAGTCGATTCGAACGAAATGGCGTTCAAGATCGCCGGTTCGATGGCCTTCAAGGAAGCCGCTCGCCGGGCAAGTCCGGTGATTCTCGAGCCGGTGATGGCCGTCGAAGTGGTGACACCGGAAGACTATGCCGGCGTCATCATGGGCGACTTGAGCGCCCGCCGCGGACGGATCGAGGGCATGGAGCATCGCGCGGGGTCGCAGGTGATCAAGGCGATCGTGCCGCTGGCCGAGATGTTCGGCTACGCGACGCACATGCGTTCGTCGACCCAGGGCCGCGCCGAGTACTCGATGCACTTTGCCCGGTATGAAGAGGCCCCGCGGTCGGTGGCGGAAGAGATCATCGCCAAGACGCAGGGGAAGACGACGACGAAGTAGTTTCTGGTTGCTCGTTTCTGGTTTGAGCAGCAAGCTGGCAGCTAAAGGCTAAGAGCTAAGAGCTGAGGACAACATGGCAAAAGAGAAATTTGAACGGACCAAGCCGCACTGCAACGTAGGGACGATTGGGCACATTGATCATGGCAAGACGACGTTGACGGCGGCGATCACCAAGGTTCTGCAGAAGCACAACCCGAAGATCGTGTTCCGGTCGTTTGATTCGATCGACAACGCTCCGGAAGAGAAAGCGCGCGGCATCACCATCGCGACGGCGCACGTCGAGTATGAGACGAACAACCGTCACTACGCGCACGTCGACTGTCCCGGTCACGCCGACTACATCAAGAACATGATCACGGGCGCGGCGCAGATGGATGGCGCGATCTTAGTCGTGGCGGCGACGGACGGTCCGATGCCGCAGACGCGTGAGCACGTGCTGTTGGCTCGCCAGGTGGGTGTGCCCTACATCGTGGTGGCCTTGAACAAGGTGGATGCGGTCGATGATCCGGAGTTGCTCGACCTGGTCGAGCTGGAAGTGCGTGAGCTGCTGAAGAGTTACGGATTCCCGGGCGACAATGCGCCGGTGGTGCGGGTGTCGGCGCTGGGAGCGCTAAACGGCGAAGAGAAGTGGGAGAAGCAGGTGGACGCGCTGATGGAGGCGGTGGACAAGAGCGTGCCGCAGC
>Ga0335085_10000766_pt1 | contig 81716 bp, 80 predicted proteins | sample Lox_Sample_45_FD_206712 | JGI IMG/M metagenome (GOLD analysis project Ga0335085, IMG submission 206712) | Soil microbial communities from Loxahatchee National Wildlife Refuge, Florida, United States - Lox_Sample_4.5 | ecosystem: Environmental > Terrestrial > Soil > Wetlands | place: USA... | reverse complement strand
CGAGGCGCTGTCGACGAACAAGCAGTTCTCGGCTGCACTCCAGCAAAGCGGTTTCAAGGGCGTCGGCAACGACCAGTCGACCGACCAGCAGCTCGCGGCGATCTGGCTGACGCAGATGATCCGGCAGGCGGCGGCGGTGGCCGAGTTCAATTCGGCCAAACTGCAGCTGACGAGCAGCGACCAGTCCGACGCGGAGAAGTTGCTCGAAAGCGACTTCTCCTCTTCTTCCGGCCAGAACTACGCGGCGACGCTGCCGCAGGGCTTCAAGAACTCGGTGCGCGATCGGTACGCGCGGATGGCGGCGGTGTACCGCTACTACGCGACGTGTCCGTCGGGGAAGTTCGTCTCGCACATCCTGTTGCGGAGCAAGGCTCAGGCCGAAGCGACGCGCGCCCTCATCGTGTCCGGCAAGGAGAAGTTCACGGCACTGGCGAAGGCGCAGTCGATCGACAAGCAGTCGGGTGCCGACGGGGGGGCCCTGGGCTGTCTCTCGCCGTCGGAATTCGTGGCGGAGTTCCAGACCGCAGCCGAGCAGGCGACGGTCGGCGTGGTGACGGAACCGGTCAAGTCCCAGTTCGGCTACCACCTCATTCTCGTTCGGCCGTGGAACGCGCCGACCGACGCGGCGAAGTACGGACAGACGCTGGCACAGGCCGCGACCCCGGTGCTCGCGCAGCGGCTGAAGGACCTGAAGGTGTGGGTCAACCCGTTGTACGGGAAGTGGGGCTCGACCACCGATTCCAACGGCAATCAGACGATGGCGGTGATCCCGCCGGTGGTCCCGCAACCGCGGGTGTGCCGCGAGGCGAGCGCGGCGTGCTCGCCGGCGAGTAGCTCCACCACATCGACGGTTCCCGCCGGCGGGTGAGCCGGCCCCGCGTCGTCGTGGTCGGGCTCGGCCCGGCCGGCATCGATCTCTTGCTGCCCGCCGCGCGCGCCGCGCTGGAGCGCGTGCCGATCCGCTACGTGCGCACCGCCCGCCATCCCGCGGTCGACGAGCTCGCGCTCGATGGCCTTGCGCTCGAACCGCTCGACCTGTTGTACGACGCGGGCGACGACCTCGACACGGTGTACGCGGCGATCGCCGCCCATGTGGTCGCGGCGGCGCAGGAGCACGGTGAGATCGTGTACGCGGTGCCGGGCAGCCCCTCCGTCGCGGAGCGCACGGTCGTGCTGCTGCGCGGCGCGGGTATCGACATCGAGATCGTCCCCGGTCTCTCGTTCGCCGACTTGGCGTGGAACCGGCTCGGCATCGATCCGATGACCGGCGCGCGTGTTGTCGACGCGCGCTCGTTCACGGTCGACTCGGCCGGCACGTCGGGCCCGATGCTGCTCGCCCAGTGCGATACGCGGTTCGTCCTCTCCGACGTGAAGCTCGCGTTGCTCGAGGTGCTCCCGCCGGAGCACGAGGTGATCGTCCTGCAGGGTCTCGGGCTGCCCGACGAGCGGCTGGTCGCCGTTCCGCTGGCCGAGCTCGACCAGGCCGTCGAGCCCGATCACCTCACCTCCGTTTTCGTCGACACCGGCGACGTCGCCGTCGCCGGCGAGCTCGCGAAGCTGTTCGCGCTCACCGAACGGTTGCGCGGCCCGGGCGGTTGTCCGTGGGACGCGGCTCAGACCCATCACACGCTGCGCCGGCACGTGCTCGAGGAGGCGTACGAGGTCGCGGCCGCGATCGACGAGCTGCCTCCGGACGCGCCGGCCGGTGACGTTCCGCCCGGCGCGTACGACGGGCTGGAGGACGAGCTCGGCGACCTCTTGTTCCAGGTGATGATCCACTCGGTGCTCGCGGCCGAAGCGGGCGCCTTCACGATCGCGGACGTCGCCCGCCACGTGCACACGAAGCTCGTGCGCCGGCACCCGCACGTGTTCGGCGAGGTCGAGGCCGATACACCCGACGCGGTCGTCGCGAACTGGGAGCAGATCAAAAAGGACGAGAAGCGCCACGACTCGCTCGTGGAAGGCATCACTCCCGGTCTACCGGCATTGCTCTACGTCCAGAAGCTGCTGCGCAAGGGCTCGTCGATCGGCCTCGAAACCGGAACCGATTCGGAACCCGTCGACGTCGCGACCGCGTCCGCCGACGAGCGCACGCTCGGTGCTGCGCTCGCCGCGCTGGTGGCGGCCGGCGCCGGGCACGGCCTCGACGGCGAGGCCGCGCTCAGCGCGTGGGCGGGTCGCTTCCGCGACCACTTCGTCCGGCTGGAGAGGCTCGCCGCCGACGAGGGCATCGACCTCGCGGCCGCCGACGCGGCGACGGTCCGGGCCCTGTGGGACCGCGCCGAAACGTGATGCAACCGTGAGCAACGGGCGGCACCGAACGTGCGTTCGCTGCCACGGCGAGCGCGAGACCGTATACATTCGCAACATTGGCCCCAGGAGTTCTCGTGAGCATCGTTGACGACGTCGTCGGCCGGGAGATCCTCGACTCCCGGGGCAACCCGACCGTGGAGGTCGAGGTCGAGCTGGTCTCCGGCGCCCGGGGCCGCGCTGCGGTTCCGAGCGGTGCGAGCACCGGTGCCCACGAAGCCGTCGAGCGCCGCGACGGCGGCAAGCGTTACGGCGGGAAGGGCGTCCTCGACGCCGTCGGCCATGTGAACGGCGAGCTGCGCGACGCGGTCGTCGGTCTCGACGCGGCGGACCAGCGCGCGCTCGACACCGCGATGACCATCCTCGACGGAACCGCGAATTCGGGGCGGCTCGGCGCGAACGCGATCCTCGGCGTGTCGCTCGCCGCCGCCAAGGCCGTCGCCGAGGAGTGCGGGATGGCGTTGTACCGCTACGTGGGCGGCGTGAACGCGCACGTGCTGCCGGTGCCCATGATGAACGTGCTGAACGGTGGCGCCCACGCCGACAGCAACGTCGACGTCCAGGAGTTCATGTTGCTCCCGGTCGGCGCGGTCAGTTTCTCCGAAGCGTTGCGGTGGGGGGCCGAGACCTATCACGCGCTGCGCGGTCTGTTACGCGACCGCGGGCTCTCGACGGGTCTCGGCGACGAGGGTGGGTTCGCGCCCGACCTGCCCTCGAACGAGGAAGCACTGAAGCTCCTGCTCGCGGCGATCGAGCACGCGGGGTACGAGCCCGGTCGTGAGATCGCGCTCGGCCTCGACGTCGCCGCGACGGAGCTCTTTGCTTCCGGGCGCTACGAACTTGCCGGCGAGAAGCGATCGTTCACGAGCACGGAGTTCGCCGACTACCTCGCCGATCTGAGCGTGCGGTATCCCATCGTCTCGATCGAGGACGGCATGGCCGAAGACGACTGGGACGGTTGGGCCGCGCTGACGCGCCGGCTCGGCGGTGACGTGCAGCTCGTCGGCGACGACGTCTTCGTCACCAATGTCGATCGTCTCGGACGCGGCATCGAGGCGGGCGTGGCCAACTCCATCCTGATCAAGGTCAACCAGATCGGATCGCTCACCGCGACGCTCGACACGATGCAACTCGCGGGCCGCGCCGCGTACACGTGTGTGATGTCGCACCGCAGCGGCGAGACCGAGGACGCCACGATCGCCGACCTCGCGGTCGCGACGAACTGCGGCCAGATAAAGACCGGCGCGCCCGCGCGCAGCGACCGGGTCGCCAAGTACAACCAGCTCCTTCGCATCGAGGAAGGGCTCGGCGAGGACGCGCAGTACATGGGCCGGCGGGCGCTCGCCGGGCGAGCGTGCGGATGAGCCGCATCGCGCGCGTCCGTCTCGCGCTCGGCGCGCTCGCGCTCGTCGCGATCCTGTTCGTATTCGTGTTCCCGAGCCGCTCGTACCTCGCCCAGCGGCGCCAGGTGCAGAACGAGCAGCACAAGGTCAGCGTCCTGCGCGAGCAGAACGACAAGCTGCAGGCCGAGGCGATCCGGCTGCAGAGCCGCGCCGTCCAAGAGCAGATGGCGCGTGAGGACTTCCACCGCGTGTACCCCGGTGAGCAGGTCTACGACATCGTCCCCGGCGTGACGGCGGCGGCGACGACCAGCACGACCCTTCCCTGACGGGGTTCCGTACACTCGGACCCGTGCGGAGGACGGATTCTGCGAGCGAGCACGACGTCGCCGTGTTGACGGAGCTGCTCGGGCGGCCGCCACGCGCGGGCTTCGAGGTCGTGGTGCGCAACCGGTCCGGCGATCCGATCGTCATCCGCAACGCGCCGCTGCTCGACGACGGCACGCCCATGCCCACTCGCTACTGGCTCGTCGATCCTGACCTCTCGTTACAGGTGGCGCGGCTCGAGTCGTCGGGCGGCGTGCGCGCGGCCGAGGCGGCGGTCGAGCCCGCACAGCTGGGCGCCGCGCATGAGCGGTACGCGCGCGAGCGGGATGCCGCGCTCGCCGCGGATCATGCCGGACCGCGGCCGAGTGGCGGTGTCGGAGGCACGCGCCGGGGTGTGAAGTGCCTTCACGCGCACTACGCGTACCACCTCGCCGGCGGCGACGACCCGGTCGGTCGCTGGGTGGAGGAGCAGTTGCGATGACGCGCGTCGCCGCGGTCGACATGGGGACGAACTCCACCCGTCTGTTGGTTGCCGATGTCGACGGCCGCGGTCGCGACGCGAAGCTGGTGACCGTCGACCGCCGCACGCGGATCACGCGGCTCGGCCAGGGCGTCGATCGCGAACGCACGCTTCATCCCGACGCCGTCGAGCGCACGCTCGCGGTTCTGCGCGAGTACCGCGGTGCGCTGGACGATCTCGGCGTCGAGCGCGTGCGCGCGACTGCGACGAGCGCGGCGCGCGACGCGAGCAACCGTGATGTGTTGTTCGACGGGACGGAGACACTGCTCGGAGTTCGTCCCGAGCTCCTCTCCGGTGACGACGAGGCTCGGCTCGAGTTCCTCGGCGCGACGGCCGATCTCAACGAGAGAGCTCCGTACTTCCTCGTCGACGTCGGCGGCGGTTCCACGGAGATCATCGTCGGCAGCGACGAGCCGGTCGACCTGTGCTCGATCGACGTCGGCTGCGTTCGACTCACCGAGCAGTACCTCCATTCCGACCCGCCGACCGGCGAGGAGTTGAGCCAGGCGGTCTCGGTGGTGCGGGACCAGCTCGCCGACGTCGGCCGGCGCTTCCCGAGCACGTGGGACGCGCCGACGCTCGTCGGCACCGCAGGCACGGTGTGGACACTCGCCGCGATCGAGCTCGGCGTCGATGCCGCGCGCAACGACGTGATCGATCACAGCCGGCTCGCGCGGGCCGCGGTCGAGGAGGTGTTCCGCACGCTCGCGACCGAGTCGATGGAACAACGGCGCCACAATCCCGGGCTCGAGCCCGGCCGGGTCGACGTCATCGTCGGCGGCGCCATCGTCGTTGTGAGCGTCATGCGGCACTGGGGCTTCGACGAGTTGCTCGTCTCCGAGGCCGACATTCTCGACGGGCTGGCCCGCGAGACGGTCTGAATGCTTGAGTCTTGCTGCCGGGCCGCCCGCGGCCCGCGCTTTACTTATCGGGGGAGATGCCGACATAGAGGCGTGGACGTCGACGTGTTCGAGCGGGCCCTCTCGGAGCTGACCTTCGACGAAGTGAGCGCGATCGCCGCCGACGTACGGGCCGCGTGCACGTCCACCGCCGACGAGATCGCCCACACCCGGGCGGCGCTGATGATCGAGCAGTCGCTGCGGCGGGCCCACCGCCTCCACGACGGTGCCACGGTCGCGCTCGAGTGCGCGACGAACGTGCAGTCGGTGGCACAGCGCGCCGGCGTCACGCTTCCCGACGACGATGTCACGCTCGTCGCCCGCGCCGCGGCGCAGCTGGGGCGCGGTCTGCTGATCCGCCACGTCCCCGGAATCGACGATGCGCTGCACGAACTCGGTCGCGGCTGGAACCGTCTGCCCTGCGTCGCCGAGCTCCAGCTCGCGTAATTCCGCTCCTGCGCTTCGCGCCGAGCGGCGCTCACCGGTCGCTAGTCTCCGCAGCCGTGGCGCACGCCGAACGGCTCCTGCTCGGACCGGGACCTTCGAATCCCTATCCCGAGGTGATGGAAGCGTTCGCGCGCCCGGTGCTCGGGCACCTCGATCCCGACTTTCTCGACGTGCTCGACGAGATCGCCGATCGTCTCCGTCTGGTGTTCCGCACCCGGAACGCGCTGACGCTGCCGATCAGCGGCACCGGTTCGGCGGGCATGGAAGCGTGCTTCGTCAACCTGCTCGAGCCGGGTGACACCGCCATCGTGGGCGTGAACGGCGTGTTCGGTGAGCGCATGTGCGAGGTCGCGCGTCGCTGCGGGGCCGAGGTCGTCCGCGTCGACGCACCGTGGGGCCGAGCCCTAGATCCTCAACAGCTCCTCGACGCGCACCGCGCCCACGCGCGTGCGCGCCTGCTCGCCGTCGTGCACGCGGAGACGTCGACGGGTGTCGAGAACGATGTCGCGCCGCTCGTCGCGTTGCAGCAGACCGACACGCTTCTGCTGGTCGACACCGTCACGTCGCTCGGCGGTATCCCGGTCGACGTCGACGCCTGGGGCATCGATGCCGTCTATTCGGGCACGCAGAAATGTCTCGGTGTGCCGCCCGGGCTGGCGCCGCTGAGCTTCTCCGCGCGGGCGGTCGAGCGGGTCCGGCATCGCAGCGCGCCGCCGCAGTCGTGGTACCTCGACCTCGGCCTGCTCGCCGAGTACGTCGGCACCGCCCGCCGCTACCACCACACCGCGCCGATTTCCATGCTGTATGCACTTCATGCCGGCCTCGGCGTCGTGCTCGACGAGGGACTGGACGCGGCCCACGCCCGGCACCGCGACGCGGGCGGCCGCCTGCAGGACGCGCTTCCCGAGCTCGGGTTCCGGTTGTTCGCGCAGGATCGCCGTCTGCCACAGCTGACGTCGGTCTGGCTGCCCGACGGCGTCGACGACGCCAAGACCCGCAATGAGCTGCGACTCCGGTTCGGGATCGAGGTCGGAGGCGGGCTGGGCGAGCTCGCCGGCAAAGGGTGGCGGATCGGTCTCATGGGACATTCGGCCCGGGAAGGCTCGGTCACGGCGCTGGTGGGCGCATTGGGCACTCTCTTGTAGGACCACCTTGGGTCGCCCGGTTCGCCGGTCGAAAAACCCTGCGGTGCATCGCTACACGGAGGAGCTCCTGATGCTGCCGGCGCAGCCCGCCGCGGCCGAACAGGTGCTCCGGATCGTCTCCAATCCGAACACGGGCGCGGCCGACCTCGCGCGCGTCATCGAGACGGACCCCGCGCTCGCGGCACGCGTCATGCGGCTCGCGAACAGCCCCTTCTACGGGTCGCCGCGCCGCGTCTCGAGCACGCGCCTCGCGACGGTCATGCTCGGGTTCGACACGGTTCGCGCGCTCGCGGTGAGTGCGGCGTGCAGCCTCCTCGACGGGCGGATCGAGGTCGGGCCCGACGGTTTCTGGCGGCACGCGATCACCACTGCGTCCGCGGCGTCGGTGATCGCGCGCAAGGTCGGCCTCTCGACGGCCGACGCGTTCTCCGCCGGTCTGTTGCACGATCTCGGTGCGGTCCTGTTGCATCGCCGCGACCCGGCCGCGTTCGAGGAGGCGACCGAGTCGCCGACCGTCGCGGATCAGGTCGCGGCGGAGCTGGCCGCGTTCGGCGTCACCCACGCCGACGAGGGCGCCGCCGCACTCGACGCATGGGGATTTCCGGAAGCGTTCGTCGAGGCGGTTGCACTGCACCAGCACGGTGTCGAACAACCGCGGCACGCGCTGGGACGCATCCTGCGCGTTGCCGAAGCCGTCGCGCTCGAACACGCACCGATGCCGGGCTACCCGACGCCGCCGGACGTCGACCGGTTGTTGATCGCGATCCGCTTGCACCCCGACGACTTCGACGTCGTCACGCGCGAGGTCGACGGCCAGCTCGAGCGCCTCGCGGACATGCTCGGAGTGGAGCCATGAGCGAGGGAGCCGCCAAGAGCACTCGCGCTCAGACGTTCGCCCGGCTCGACGCGATGCAGGCGCGCAGCCTGGCTCGTCTGCAGGAGTCCGAGACCGATCGCGAGCTCCTCGTGGAGCTGCTCGAGTCCGGCTGTCTGCTCGAGCTCGCGCGCGTCGACACCACCCGCGTCGACCCCACGAGCTATCTCCAGCACGCCATCGACGTGGTCGGCCAGCTGTACCCCGTCCGGGGCGTCGGCGCGACTGTCTCGCGCATCGGGTACCCGAAGGTCGAGGTCCGATCGGGTGAACCTGGTGGCGAGCGGCGGTATCCGTTGGTCGCCGACGGCGCCACGATCGGCGTGCTCGTCGTGGGCGACGCGAAGACGGATCTCGGTCCGGCGGACCGCTTCTTCGAGCAGGTCGCCGCGCAGATCGCGCAGGGCTTCCTCAACGCGAGCCACGCCGAACAGTTGCGGCGCGAGGCGGCGATGGCGACCGCGGCGCGCGTCGCGTCGCAGCTCGCCGACGAGCACATCGTCGAGGGACTCGAGGAGCTCGCCCTCGCGCTCGCGTCGTTCCCGGGGATCATCGCGGCCGAGTTGGTGATCGACCACGTCGCGGTCGGCCCGCCGCTCCGCCTGCAGCGCGGCTACTGGGACGGCGACGGCCGCCCGCACTCGGTCGACAGCGTGACGCTCGATCTCGGCGGCGACGGCCGCCTCACCGCACGCATCCGTTCGATCGACGAGTCGGCGCCGGACGAGATCGCAGTACAGGGCGTGCTCGAGTATCTCGCGTCGTCACTCGAACGCATCGCGACTACGCAGTCGTTGCGGGAACAGGCCGAGACCGAACCGTTGACCGGGCTCGGCAACCGGAGACGGCTGCAGCGCGCGCTCGACCAGAATCTCAGCCGCGCCCACCGCTACGGCGAGCGGGTGGCGCTGCTGTTGCTCGATCTCGACCGGTTCAAGGCCGTGAACGACGAACTCGGTCACGACACCGGCGACGCGGTGATCGTCGCCTGCGCGGACGCGCTGCGCGAGCGGACGCGCGGCTACGACGAGCTCGTGCGGCTCGGCGGCGACGAGTTCGTGGTCGTCGCGCCCGTTCCGGACGTGCTCGACGCGTGCCGGCTCGCCGAGTCCGTGCGCGAGCAGATCGCGACGCGTTGCAACGCGCTGCTTCCGGACAACTGGGGCCTCACCGCGACGATCGGCGTCGCGGTGTACCCCGATGCCGCAGCCGATCCGGAGTCGCTCCTGCGGGCGGCCGACATCGCGCTCTATCGAGCGAAGGATGCTGCGCACACCGGCGTCGTCGTGGCCGAACCGGCCGCGGGCGACGTCACGGTGCGGGCGGCGAGGGCGCGACGGCCGCGTCGGCCCTGAACAGCTCGTCGCGGTAGAAGCGCAGCTCCTCGATGGACTCCTTGATGTCGTCGAGGGCGCGGTGCTGCTCCACCTTGTTTGGCCGCTTGCTGTACACGTCGGGGTACCACCGCCGGCACAGTTCCTTCAGTGACGAGACGTCGATGCTGCGGTAGTGCAGGAACGTCTCGAGCTCGTTCATGTAACGATCGAGGAAGCGGCGGTCGGTCCCGATGCTATTGCCGCACAACGGCGCGGTGCGTGGCGTGGAAACGTGCTTGCGCACGTATTCGAGCGTGCGGCGCTCGGCTTCGGCCACCGAGACGTCGGATTCGTCGATGAGCGGCAGCAGCCCCGACTTCGTGTGCATGCGCCGCACGAAGTCGTCGATGCGGGCAAGCGCGTCGGCGTCCTGGTGCACCACGATGTCGATGCCGTCGTCGAGCGCGTTCAGCTGCGAGTCCGTCACGATGCACGCGATCTCGACGATCGTGTCGTGTTCGACGTCGAGACCGGTCATCTCGAGATCGAGCCAAACCAGATGGTCGTCGTCGGCGTGCGCGGGCATGTCGGGCACGCTATCGGGCCTCGGGGGACCGGCCGGACAGGGGTTAGATTCGGCGACCGATGGCTGCTCCCCCCGTCGTGTGGCGACCGGACGAGACGGTGCTGCGCGACAGCAACGTCGCCCGCTTCATGGCGGCCGAGCACATCGACGACTTCCCGACGCTCGTGCGCCGCTCGATCGACGAACCGGAGTGGTTCTGGGACGCGGTGGTCCGGTTCCTTCGACTCCCGTTCGACACGCCGTACTCGCAGGTGCTCGATACCTCGGCCGGGATCGAATGGGCGACGTGGTTCGGAGGCGGCCGCTGCAATGCCGCGGCGATGTGCCTCGCTCGGCTCGAACCGGCCGCGCCCGCCGTCGTGTGGGAAGCCGAGGACGGTTCGACGCGGACGCTGACCGGCGACGAGCTGCGCGCGTTGACCGGTCGCATCGCCGGCGGACTTGCCGCGCGCGGTGTCGGCGAAGGTGACGCGGTCGGCCTGTTCATGCCGATGATTCCCGAGACCGTCGCGGCCCTGTTCGCGATCGCGTCGCTCGGCGCCGTGTTCCTTCCCATCTTCTCGGGCTACGGCGCCGACGCGGTCGCGATCCGGCTCGACGACGCGGGCGCGGTCGCGGTCGTGACCGCGGGCAGCTTCCGCCGGCGCGGGAAGCGGGTGGCGATGAAGGAGACCGCGGACGCCGCGGTCGCGCAGGTCGGGTCGGTCCACACGATGATCGTCGCGGGCGCCGATCGCGAGGGCATCGCGATGTACGACGGCCGCGACGTGTGGCTCGACGATCTCCCCGAAGCGCCGTTCGACCCGAAGCCCGTCAACAGCGAACATCCGCTGTTCATCGCGTACACGAGCGGCACCACCGGCCGGCCCAAGGGCGCGGTGCACGTGCACGCGGGCTTCACGGTGAAGGTGGCCGAGGAGGTCGCGTTCCAGACCGACGTGCGGCCGGGTGAGCGGCTGTTCTGGCTGACCGACATCGGCTGGATCATGGGCCCGTGGGAGATCGTCGGCACGCTGGCGGTGGGCGGCACGCTCCTGTTGTACGACGGGGCACCCGACTTCCCGGCCGCGGACCGCCTGTGGGGATTCGTCGAGCGTCACCGCGTGAACGTGCTCGGCGTGTCGCCCACGCTCATCCGCGCGCTCATCGCGCACGGCGACGAACCCGTCCGGAGTCACGACCTCGGTTCGCTACGCGTTCTCGCGTCGACCGGTGAGCCGTGGAACGAGGTGCCGTGGCGGTGGTACTTCGACGTGGTCGGTGGCGGCCGGTGCCCGGTCGTCAACATCTCCGGCGGCACCGAGGTCGGCGCGTGCTTCCTCTCGCCGCATATCGTGCAGCCGCTTTCGCCGTGCTCACTCGGAGGTCCGGCTTTGGGAATGGCGATCGACGTCTTCGACGACGCCGGTCGTCCGTTGCGCGGCGAGGTCGGCGAGCTCGTTTGCACGAAGCCGTGGCCGGGCATGACTCGCGGTCTGTACCGAGATCCGCAGCGGTACCTCGAGACGTATTGGTCCCGGTATCCCGGCGTCTGGTGGCACGGTGACTTCGCGAGTATCAGCGAGGACGGCCAGTGGTTCCTGCACGGCCGCTCCGACGACACGATCAAGGTCGCGGGGAAGCGGCTCGGACCGGCGGAGGTCGAGAGCGTCGTCGTCGCGCATCCCGACGTGCTCGAGGCCGCCGCGGTCGGCGTGCCCGATCCGGTCAAGGGCGAAGCGTTGTGGGTGTTCGTCGTGCCCGTGCCGGGCCGCGAGCCCGACGACGCCTTCCGCGCCGAGATCGTCGAGCGGGTCGTCGACGCGCTCGGTCCGTCGTTCGCGCCCGGCGCGGTCCGCTTCACGCGTACCCTGCCGAAGACCCGCAGCGCCAAGATCCTGCGGCGCGCGATCCGGGCCGTGGCGAGTGGCCGCGAGCTCGGCGACGTCTCCGGACTCGAGGACGCGGCCGCGCTCGACGCGATCCGCGTCGCGATGGGGGCCGATTCGTGACTGAGCTCCACGGATCGCGGGTGACGCTGCGCGCGTTGCGCGCCGAGGACTGGGACGCGTGGCGGGAGGTCCGGCTCCGGTGCCGTGAATGGCTCGAACGCTGGGAGCCGCGGCCCGACGTCGGCAGCATCGACCCGGCGCTCGACCGCGATGCGTTCCGTTCGCGCTGTGGCGCGTGGGACCGGCAACGCCATTTCGATGCCGCGTACGGCTTCGGGATGTTCCTGCGCGACACCGGCCGCTTCGCGGGCGAGGTCAGTCTCGGCAGCGTGCAACGCGGGCCGTTCCAGATGGGATACATCGGCTACTGGATCGACGAAGCTCTCGCGGGGAACGGCTACGTGCCCGAGGGCGTCGTTTTGATCATGCAGTACGCGTTCGCCTCGCTGCAGCTCCACCGCCTCGAGGCCGCGATCGTGCCGCGTAACGCGTCGAGTCGCCGGGTTGCCGAGAAGCTCGGCCTCCGGGACGAGGGCACCGCCGTCCGCTTCCTGCAGATCCAGGGCGTCTACGAGGACCACATCCGGTACGCGATGACCGCCGAGGAGTGGCGCGAACGCGGGCACGAGCTCGTGGCCAAATTCGTGAACCACTGAGCCGGGCTACAGGCGTTCGGCGGCCCGGCCCTCTACGCTCGCGTCCGCATGCCGTCACTCCTCCTCGTCGAAGACGATCCCGCGATAGCCGTCCCGCTCTCGCGGGCGCTCGAGCGCGATCAGTTCGAGGTCAAGCACGTGACGACCGGCGCCGAAGCGCTGGAAGCCGCCCGCCAGGGCGTCGATCTCGTGCTCCTCGACCTCACCCTGCCGGACATCGACGGCCTCGAGGTCTGCCGCGGGATCCGGCAGTTCGACGTGCGGCTGCCGGTCGTCATCCTCACGGCCCGCAGCGACGAGGCCGACATCGTCATCGGTCTTGACGCCGGGGCCGACGACTACGTGACGAAGCCGTTCCGGCTCGCGGAGCTGCTCGCCCGGATCCGCGTGCGGCTCCGGTTGACGACACCGCTCGAGGTCATCGAGGTCAAGGGCGTGCGGGTCGACAGCAACGCGCACCGGGTTTGGAAGGACGACGAGGAGATCGAACTGACACCGAAGGAATTCGGCGTTCTCGCGCTGCTCATCTCCGATGCCGGCCACGTTGTCTCGCGCCAGCGGCTGATGCACGAGGTGTGGGACGAGGACTATTACGGCTCGACCCGTACGCTCGACATGCACGTCTCGTCCCTGCGCCGGAAGTTGCACGACGATCCCTCGCACCCGAAGCTCATCGCGACGGTGCGCGGCGTGGGGTTCCGCTTCGAAGACGGGTGACGGGTGAGACGCCGACTGCTCGCGTCGACCCTGACGATCGCGCTCGTCGCCGTCGTCGTGTTCGGCATCCCCCTCGCGTTCGTGCTCGACCGGGTGATCCACGACACCGCGCAGGCACGGGTCGAGCGGGACGCGTCGCGCGTCGCGCACTCGCTCGACAAGGCGAACATGCTCGACGAGCCGCCCGACATCCTCAGCAAGCGGCTCGTTCGGATCATCCCGGAAGGCGACTCCGTCGTCGTGCAGTACCCGTCCGGTGGTCCGCGGGTCGCGACCCCGGCGATCGCCCACGCCTTGAAGGCGACCGCGCCGGGGCCCCGCGGCACGGTCGTCACGCTGCGGGCGCCGGCCGGTGACGTCGACGCCCGGGTGCGGCGGGTCCTGCTCCTGCTCGCCGCCCTCGCCGTGGTCGGGCTCGGCGGCGCGCTCGCGCTCGCGTTCGTGCAGAGTCGCCGGCTGACCGCACCGTTGGGAAGGCTGTCGAAGTCGGCGACCCGGCTCGGCGAAGGCGACTTCTCGCTCGCGACACCGCGCAGCGGCGTGGCGGAGATCGACGGAATCGCCGACGCGCTCGACTCGAGTGCGCAGCGAATCGATCGATTGCTCCGGGCCGAACGCAGCTTCTCGACCAACGCGAGCCACCAATTGCGATCGGCGTTAACCGGCCTCGAGCTCCGGCTCGAGGAGCTCGCGAGCTCGCCCGATCCCGAGGTGCAGGCCGAGGCGAAGGCCGCGCTCGAACAGGCGCACCGGTTGGGCTCGACCGTCGAGGAGCTGCTCGCCCTCGCCCGCACGGGCCGCACGGGCATGGTGTCGGAGTTCGACCTCGCCGACCTCGCCCGCGCACACGCCAACGACGTGTCGGCCGAGCTCACGCGGGCCGGCCGCACGCTGAAGGTCGACGCACCGCAGCGCGTTCCCGTCGTGGCCGCGGTCGGCGCTTTGGGCCAGGCGCTCGACATCGTCTTGTCGAATGCGGTGCGGCACGGCCGTGGAACGCTGAGCGTGCGCGTCACGAGCGACGAGCGTCACGCGATCGTGGAGATCAGCGACGAGGGCCGCGGGTTCGACGATCCGGCGAGCGCTTTCCAGCGCCGGAATTCCGAGGACGGCCACGGCATCGGGCTCGCGCTGGCTCGCACGCTTCTCAGCGCCGAGGGCGGGACGATCACGATCAAGCGCGCCGCGCCGCCCGTCGTGCGCATGGAGCTGCCGCGCATCTGAGGTCGCGGTCGCGTTGCGCGGCTTCGAACGCGCCGGTGCCTCCCTCGGGCGAAGGGAGGCACCGGAGCGGACAACGACTGGAGGCGGGGGGTGCTTCCGGTTGAAGGTCCGTCCGCGGCGAACGTACAGAGCACGCGCGCTGCGCTCCAGCGCATTGACCAAGAAATGACAGCTGCGCGCCGACTCCTTGACGATGGCGGTCAGCCGGCGCCGAACCATCCTTGACCGAGCGACCACGCCTGGCGCGTGACCTCGGTGGACACCGCGGCCTCGAAGTCGGGTTGCCATGGCGCCTGACGCAACGTGGTCTTCACCGCGTCGAGCAGCCCCACCGGCGCGCGCGTCGCGCGTGCGGCGAGTGTACGTGCGGCGTCGAGCAACTCGTCGTCGGGATGGCACGACCACGCGAGCCCGATCTCGGCGGCTCGAGCGCCGTCGACCGCGACGCCGAACAGCACCATCGCCGCCGCGGCCTGCGGACCGACCGCGCGTTCGAGCATCCACACGTGACCGCCGCCCGGGTGCAGACCGATCTTGACGAAGCGCGTGTCGAAGCGGGCCGAGGTACCGGCGAGCCGGACGTCGCACGCGAGCGCGAGGTTCATGCCCGCGCCGACGGCGGGGCCGTTCACGGCGGCGATCGTCGGGAGGGGCGAGCGCAGGACGCGCAGGAATCCTTCGTAGATCGACGTGACCGAGCGCCGGTCGGCGTCGGTCTTCGCTCGCGCGAGCGCGCCGAGACTCGAGACGTCGGCGCCCGAGCAGAACGCCGGCTGTTCTCCGGTCACAACGACGGCCGCGGTTTCGCCGTCGGACTCCAGCGCGTCGAACGTCGCGACGATCTCGTCGACCATCTTCGCCGTCATCGCGTTGCGCCGCTCGACGTCGACGAGCGTGACCACCGCGACTCCCTCGCTCGTCTCCACTCGCACGTGGTCCATCACGGCACCTCTACGAAGGGTCGCGGATCACCGCGGGGGAGTGGCGGAAGAAGTCCTCGACCTCGCGCTCGTATCGGTACGTCGGACTCGTCTCGCCGAGCGTGCCCGCCAGCCGCAGCGCCTGCGCGAACGCCTCGACGGTGGTGGCGGTCGTGTAGCCGTACTGGAAACCGGCCTGCTTGAAGCGGCGGTTGTCGATCGTGCGCCCGTACCGGAGCAGCGCCATCGCCTCGGGTGGGAGGTCCCAGATGCGCAGCAGGCGCGCGGGCTCCACCGCGAGGTTCGTGAGGAAGAACGGCAGTGCGGCGCGCCGCTTGCCGACCATCGCGCACACTTCGCTCCACGGCACGTTGCCGTCGGCGCCGACGTTGTAGACGCCCGGGATGTCGTTGTCGACCGCGAACATCAGCGCGTCGACGACGTCGTCCTCGTGCACGAACTGCACGCGGGGATCGAAGCCGAGGATCTCGGGCACCACCGGGCGACGGAGCGCGGCGGTGAACGGCGTGTCGATGTCGACACCGAGGACGTTCGCGAAGCGCAGCAGACTGACGTCGACGTGCGGATTGTCGTCGGCGAAGTCGCGCAGGAACGCTTCCACTTCCAGCAGCGACCGCTCGACCGGCGTGGTGGCCGGGCCCGTGCGCTGCATCTCCTCGCGAAAGAAGTAGGGATCGGCCTTGCTGGCGCCGTACACGAGCCCCGAGCTCTTCAGCACGACCTTGCGCACGGGACTCGATGCCTCGCCCGCCGCCGCCAGCAGGTTCATCGTCCCGATCACGTTGATCTCGTGCAGCCTGCGGCTCGTCGCGCGTGTGGAGTCGACGACGAGGTGCGTGTGCACGATCGTGTCGACCTGCGTGGCGCGCACGATGCGCGACAGGATCGAGTGCGACGAGTCGGTGCGCACGAACTCGGTGCGTTCGAGGGGAGTGCGCGGGTCGCGCGTGTCGACGCCGACGACGACCTCGACGTCGGGCCGCTGCTCGAGCGCCTGCGCGACGCGGCCGCCCCAGTAGGTCGACAGGCCGGTGACGAGCGCGCGCACGCTACGGCCTCATCCGAACCACACGCTGCGCCGCTTGCGCAACATGTCGTACAGCGCGTCCTGCACCATGCGGCGGATGCGCTCGGATTCCTCCATCACTCGGCTGCGCGAATAGCGCTCCTGGTTCGGCGCGACGTCGAAGTACACGGGCGGCAGCACGCGGATGCGGAATTTCGCGGGCAGATACGCGACCACGCCGATCGGTCCGAGCGCCAGCATCTGCGCGGTGACCGGGAAGTACGGGATGTTGAGCAGCTTGGCGAGGCGCGTGCTCTTGAAGAGCATCGGCATCGACTCCTCCGCGCCCATGACGGCGATGGGCACGACCGGCACACCCGCACGCATCGCGATCTCGACGAAGCCGCCACGGCCGAATCGGCGCAGACGGTAACGGTCGCCGTACAACTTGCCCGTGCCCTTGGTCCCTTCGGGAAACACGAGCACGATCTGCTCTTCGTCGTGGAGGAGGCGGTACGCGTTGTCGGGGTGGGCGGTGACACCACCGGTTCGCGCCCACAAGGTGCCCGCCACGGGCACCGAGCGGAAGAGGTGCTCGGCGAGCCCGTACACGGGACGGCCGAGATCCTTCTCGATCCCGTGCATGATCGAAGGGGCGTCCGGGGGGATCGCGCCGGCGTGGTTCGCGACGAGCAGCGCGCCGCCGTGGGCGGGCACGTGCTCGAAACCCTCCCACTCGACGCGGAACCAGTGCTTGTAGATCGGGTCGAAGGCGCGGCGCGTCAGGGCTCGGAACTGCTCCGAGCGGCCCCACCGGTCGACGTCGGAGCGACGGACGTCCGCGGCCGCGGCCGGCTCCGCCGGGCGGCTGACCGGGACCAGGTCGCGCCCGACGCCGTTGTCGAACCGCGTGAGGTCGACGTCGGGCCCCGGCGCGCTCCTCGTTCCGGGACCGTTCTTCGTTCCGGGAGCGCTGCCGATCTGCTCGGGTCCGTCTGCCACTGCCGCAGATTACGTAGCGATCGCACCCGTGACTAGCCAGTCGTTGCCGCGGTAGCGGAGGCCGAGTCCGATCAGCCGGGCGATCATGAACACGAACAGCGCGCCCCAGAGCGCCACGAGTCCGGAACCGGTGACGAGGACGGCATACGCGACGGGCGCGAAACACAGCGTGGCCGCCGTCATCGCGAGTGCGAGATACCGCACGTCACCGGCACCGATCATGATTCCGTCGAGGACGAACACCTCGGCTGCGAGTGGTTGCATCAGCGCGACCATGAGCAGCACCGGGTGCAGCTCGCGGCGGACGGCGTCGTCGCGCGTGAAGGCGATCGCGAGCGCCGGATCGACGGCGACGATAAGAAGGCCGAGGCCCATGCCGACGATCAGGCCGAGCTCGAGCATCCGCCGGCTCGCCGCCCGCGTGCTGACCGGATCGCTCGCACCGAGGCCGCGTCCGACGATCGCCTGACCCGCGATCGCGATCGCGTCGAGACACAGCGCGAGCAGCAGCCACAGCTGGAACGCGATCTGGTGCGCCGCGACCTGGGCGTCGCCGATACGCGATGCGATCGACGTGGCGGCGGTGAACGCGAGCAGCAACGTACCGGTGCGGACGGTGAGGAAGGCGCCGACGGTTCCCGCGGCGCGCAGCTGCGCGGCGTCCGGCCGTGCCGACGCGTGCGACCGCCGCACGTTGCGCTGCACGATCGCGAGGTATGCCACCGCGGCGGCGACCTGGGCGACCACAGTGCCCCACGCGGAACCGGCGATCCCCATGTGGACGCCGTAGACCAGCGCGACCTCGAGTGCCAGGTTGAGCCCGTTCGCGGCCAGCGCGATGACGAGCGGCGTGCGGGTGTCCTGCAGGCCGCGGAGGTAACCGGTTCCGGCGAGCGCGACGAGCACGAAGGGCGCGCCGAGCAAAGAGATGCGGAGGTACGTCCGGGCGAACGGTGCGACGCGAGCCGAGGCGCCCATTGCGGACACGATCGGACCGCTCACGGCGAGGCCGAAGCCGGCCAGGAGGAGCCCGAGCCCGAGTGCGAGCCACAGCCCGGCGACGCCGTGTTCGGCCGCGCCCTTGGGGTCGCCGGCCCCGATCCGCCGCGCGACGGTGGCCGTCGTCCCGTACGCGAGGAAGTTGAAGATCCCGAAGGCGATGCTCAGCACGGCGCCGGCGACGCCGAGGCCTGCGAGCGGCCGCGTGCCGAGGTGGCCGACGATCGCCGTGTCGGCGAGGACGTAGAGCGGCTCGGCGGCGAGCGCGAAGAACGCCGGGACGGCGAGACGGAAGATCTCGCGGTCGTGCTCGGTGGTGCGACGCGACATCTCGCGGTCGGGGGCGTCGCGCGTGTCCTCGACGGCGGCGGCCGCGTCCGGACGGCGCCGAAGCTGTCTCACCTCCCGTATTCAATACGGTCGATGGACGGCACACCTCCGATTCGATTCGCCGAGCTCGCCCGCCGCATCGGCGCGGCAGCGCGCGCGGCCGGTCTGGTGGTGCCCGCGTTCCGCTCGCCACCGCGCCGCCCCGGAGCGCCGCGCACGATCCGCCGGCTCCCGGGCGGCCCGGTGGTCGCGGTACGGCTTCGTTCGCGGCCCCTTGCCGATGTCGTCACCGACATGGTCGAAGGCGTCTTGGTCGCGAACGGATTGCGCGGCGACGCGGCGGCGCGGGTCCGCGTCACGTTGCTGCAAGCGATCGGCGGGGCGGGTGCGAACGGACCGGGGTCAGTAGCTGCATGAGCGGTCACGGGCTCCGCGCCCGTCGCCTAGCGTTACGCAACCCGCCCGGGTGGCGTAACCGGCAGACGTAGGCGGCTTAAACCCGCCGGCCCTTCGGGGCGTGAGGGTTCGAGTCCCTCCCCGGGCACCGACCGACCGACCGACGGATCGGCATCTATGGCGTTGGCTCGTCACGTCCGACGTTGGCCACAACCGACGGTAGCTAGCATCAGCATGATGGCAAAAAAGCCACCTGGGATCTGGGTTGGGCACATCGAGTTGGAAGTCGCCGAGCCGGAACGCTCGCATGACTTCTTCCTCCAGACCGGGATGCGATCGATCCATCGCAGCAGTGACCTGGCGATCCTGGAACTTCGGGGCGGCACGCATCTGCTGCTGTTCCGTGGATCCGGTACCCCGGGTGCCGCGCCATTCGACCTGATGGTCGACGATCTCGACGCGTCTCACGCCGAAATGACCGCTCGCGGGCTCTCCGTCTCGACGATCGCACGTGGAGAAATCCACGACATGTTCACGCTTACCGATCCGGACGGTCACACGATCACACTGCGGAACAGCCATGTCGAGGGCGATGGGTGAAGCCTGCCGATCGGCGGTTATAGGCGTTCGACGTGCTGCGTGGTGAAGGGCGCACGACAGACACGTGTGGCGATGCTGCCTTTGCGGACGATGAGCAGCGTCCACTGTTGCGTTGGTATCTTCCCGACCGAGTCACCGAACGGAGGGAACGGGATGGGTGGTCTTCTGACCGGAGTCATTGCAGCCGTCGTCATCGCGGCTCTGGTGGGCCTGACGATCATCCGGCCGGTCAAGGTGAAGTCGACGTACGGCGACAAGCCGTTCTAACGCGCCACTCGGTCGCAGCCGGCCCTCGTCAGCCGGCCGAGAGGGCGAAGTCGGCCCAGGTGTCGACCCACCGGTCCCACACCGCGACCGGGTAGTCGTGGCCCATGCCCTCGATCTCGACGTAACGCGCGCCGGGGATCAACTCGGCGGTGCGCCGCCCTCCGCTCGGATCGATGAGCGAGTCGCGATCGCCGTGCATCACCAGGGTCCGCACCTTGACGTTGCGCAGATCCGCGGAGCGATCCCCGTCGCGGGCGACCGCTTTCATTTGACGAACGGTCCCGGCCGGGCAGAAACAGCGATCGAAGGCCTGGGCGGCGCGCTCGCTCAGGTACTGCTCGTCGATCCACTCGGGCTTGGATCCGTAGATCCGTCGCTGGCGAACCTGGCTCTCGATGTATTCGGCGCGCGTCGCCGGCGGGTCGCCCATGATCGCGGCGAGGGCTTCCGGTGAGCTCTCGCCGTAGCCGGGTTCACCCGGTCGCGACATGACCGACGTCATCGACAGGAGCCGCTCGGGGTGCTCGATCGCGAGCCGCTGCACGATCATGCCGCCCATCGACAGTCCCATCACGTGGGCGCGCTCGGCTCCGACCGCGTCGAGCACGGCTCGCGCGTCGCCCGCCATGTCGCGCAGCGTGTAGGGCGTGTCCTCGACTTTCGACGAGAGCCCGACGTCGCGGTTGTCGAAGCGCACGACCCGCACGCCGCGGGCGACGAATTTCTCGCACCACGCCGTGTCGAAGTTGATGCACTGAGAGCTCATCCCGTTCACGAGCAGGAGCACCGGATCAGACGCGGTTCCGAACGTCTCGTAGTAGAGCTCGACTTCTCCGTTGTTCGCCGTGGGCATGCGCAGAGGTTCGCGGCGCGATGATCGTGGCGTCAAGCGCCCTCGTCCTCGACGCGATGTCGGGAACGGGCCGCGGATCTGCAACTGGCGTGCGCTACCGGCCGACGAGCCCATCGAGCAGCTCGCGCGTGATGTCCATGTGACCGCAGTGCCGGGCGGTCTCTTCGATGACATGGGTGACCGCCCAACGCAACGTCGTCGGACGGAGGGGACCGCGCGACCGCACGTCGAACGAAGGCGCGGCGTCGAGCACCCGGTCGGCGGCCGCGGTCTCCGCGCGGTAGAACGCGATCGCGTCGGCGGCGGACCAACCGTCGGGAAGCGCGAACATGCGGGCGCGCCACGCCATGTCCATCTCCTCGCCCGCGCAGATCGCTCGGAACCAGAGCCGTTCGCTGTAGCCGAGGTGCACGATGAGCACGCCGAGCGAGTTCGCGGTCGGCGCGGGTTGCCAGCGGAGTTGTTCGTCGTCGAGTCCCTCGACCTTGTAGATCGCGCTCTCGCGCAGGTGCGTCAGCCACGCACGCGCCATCACCATCTCGCCGGCCGGCTCGGCTTCTGCGGGTCGCGGCACGTGCAGCAGTGGCGGTTGCTCGTTCGGTCCGGTCGCAGTCGGCGGCATGCGGCGAACGCTACCGGTGGATGACAACATGCCCGGATGGCGCTCACGGTTCCTGTCCTCGCCGGCACGCGGGTCCGGCTGGAACCGTTGACCGGCGACCACCTCGACGGTCTCGTCGCGGCCGCGAGCGAGAACCGCGAGACGTACGCGTTCACCACCGTTCCCCACGGGAGTGAGGGCGTCGCCGCGTATATGCGCGCGATCGCGGTGGCGACGGCGGCCGGTGAGACGTTGGCCTTCGCGCAGGTGCGTGTCGCCGACGGCGCGGCGGTCGGCGTGACGCGGTTTCTCTCCTTTCGGTTCGCTGACGGGCGCGAACAGCCGTATGCGGTCGAGATCGGGGGCACCTGGCTCGCGGCGTCGGCGCAGCGGACCGGGATCAACGTCGAGGCCAAACTGTTGCTCCTCGATTACGCCTTCGACGCCTGGGCGGTCGGCCGGGTCGACTTCAAGACCGACGCGCGCAACCAGCGGTCGCGCGCCGCGATCGAGGCGATCGGGGCGACCTTCGAAGCCGTGTTGCGCAACTGGCAGCCGTCGCATGCCGAAGGCGAGGACGGCATGCTGCGCGACACCGCGATGTTCGCCATCGTCGACGCCGATTGGCCCGACGTGCGCTCCCGCCTCGTTGCGCGCCTCAGCTGAGGCTCAGGGCTCGTCGTCGCCGGCGCGGCCGTGCTTCCAGTAGCCGCGGATCGTCGCGTTCGTGCGGGGCAGGCCGCGGTCGGTGAACAGACCGCCCCGGATCCGCTGCATGCTCGCGGCTTCGCCCGCGATCCAGATCCGCGTCTCGGTGTCGACGTCGGCCGCGAGCACCGCTTCGACCAGCGCGGTGCCCGGCGACGCGTCCGCGGACGCGTCGAGCCACGCGATCGTGGCGCCGGGATGGGAGGGCAGCGCAAGACGGGCGTCCGGGTGGGCGATCTCGACGTGTACGGCGACCGTTGCGGAGGGCGGAAGCAGGGACAGGAGCTGGCCGATCGCAGGCATCGCGGTCTCGTCCCCGGCGACGAGGAACGCGTCCGCGGACGCGTCGATCGCGTAGCCGCGCCCCGGACCCGAGATCGCGGCGGGGGAGCCGGGCTCGGCGCGCGCGGCCCACTGCGACGCTCGTCCGTCGCCGTGGACGACGATGTCGACGTCGAACGTGCGCCCGGTGACGTGCAGCGGCGTGAGGGTGCGGATCACCGGTCGCCGCCCGTCCGCCAGCAGGAACTCGTTGCCGTTCCAGACGGGCCGGACCAGTTCGTCCGCCGGGCCCGACGGCAACAAGAGGCGCACGCTCGCCGCCGGCTCCTCGACCGTGAAGCCCTGCAGCGCGGGCCCGCCGAGCGTGACCCGCACCATCCACGGACCCAGCGGCTGCACCGCCAGCACTTCGACGTCGCGAAAGCGAGGTGGCTCTCGGCGCGTCCGCGGACGCGTGGACGGGTCGTGCATCGGTCCGCAGCCTTGCACGGCCGGGCGCGAGGATTGCGCCCGTGTCCTCCCTCGTCGATCGCACCGCGGCGCGCGTCCTGGTGCTCGACGAAGACGGCGCGGTCCTGCTCCTGCAGGGCTGCGATCCGGCCCGACTCGATCGGGGGACGTGGTGGTTCACGCCCGGCGGCGGCCTCGATCCCGGCGAGACCGCCGCGGACGGCGCCCGGCGAGAGTTGCTCGAAGAGACGGGATTCGCCGCCGGAGACCTCGGACCCGTGATCTACCGGCGCGTGGTCGAGTTCGAGTTCGAGAACATCTCGTACCGTCAGCACGAATCGTTCTTCTGCGTACGCGCACCGCGATTCGCCGTCGACAACGCGGGCTGGAGCGACGTCGAGATCCGGTCGGTGCTCGACCACCGATGGTGGACGGTGGCCGAGTTGCGCGCCACCGGCGACGCGATCCACCCGCCGGAGCTCGCGGACGTCGTCGCCGGGCTGCTGCAGAGGTAGTTACGCGATCGGCGGGACCGGCTGCGGTGGCGGCGGCCCGACGTACTGTGCGCTCGGACGGATCAGACGATTGTCGGCAGCCTGTTCGAGAACGTGCGCGCACCAGCCGATCATGCGGCTCGCGGCGAACGTCGGCGTGAACAACTCGCGCGGGATGCCGCACCGGTCCATCACGATGCCGGCGTAGAACTCGACATTCGTGTAGAGGCGGCGACCGGGCTTCAGCTCGTCGAGCACGCGCACCGCGGTGGTCTCGATATGGCGCGCCAGCTCCATCTTCTCGCCGCCGAGCGAGTCGGCGACCTCACGCAGCATGAGCGAGCGCGGATCGTCGGTCTTGTACACGCGGTGACCGAAGCCCATCAGCCGGTCGCCGCGCTCGACCGCGGCGCGCAGCCACGGCTCGGCCCGGTCGGCGGTGCCGATCTCGTCGAGCATTTGCAGCGCGCGGCTCGGCGCGCCGCCGTGAAGCGGGCCGGACAGCGCGCCGATCGCCCCGACGACGGCCGCACCGAGATCGGCGCCGGTCGAGGTGATGACGCGGGCCGTGAACGTCGACGCGTTGAAACCGTGGTCGACCGTCGAGATGAGGTACTTCTCGACCGCGGCCGCGTACTCGGGTCGTGGTACCTCGCCCTGCATCATGTAGAGGTAGTTGGCCGCGTACGCGAGGTCGTCGCGGGGCGCCACGGGTTCGAGCCCGCGCCGGTGGCGCCACAGCGCGCAGATGAGCGTCGGTACGACCGCGCACGTCGACATGGCGTTGTCGCGCAGCGTCTCGGCATCGATGTCGATCGACGGACGGAAACCGAGCGCGGCGCCGTATTGGGACAACGCGGTGCGGAGCGCGTCGAGCGGAACGAAGACGTCGCCCGCGCTCGCGATCGCCGGGAGCACCTCCGCGACCACGGGCGGGATCACGCGTCGCGGCCGGATGTCCGCCGCAAAGGCTTCGCGCTCGGCGGGCGTCTCGGGCAGGCGGCCTTCGAAGAGGAGATGCCAGACGTCCTCGATCGGACGCGCCTTGGCGAGATCGACCGCGCTGTATTGGCGGTAGTGGTAGAAGCCCTCGAGCCCGCGTACGTCGCCCACCGTCGTGTCGGCGACGACGACGCCTTCGAGACCCTTCGGCACCTCGTGCGCCTGGGCCTCGGCCGGCTGGATCATCGCGACGCGCATGAGGTCGCGCATCGAGACGATGCCGACGAGCTTCGGTCCGTTCCCGTCGTTGTCGACGACGGGGATGTGGCGGTAGCCGTGTTCGGCGAGGTTCGCGAACGCGGCGTACGCGTCGACGTCAGGCCCGATTGTGTCAGGGTCGGCCGTCATCCACTCCGACACCTTGGCGGTCGACGCATCGGAGCCGGCCGCGGCGAGTCGGATCATGTCGCGCTCGGTCAGAATGCCGATCGCGCGGTCGTCGTGGTCGACGACGACCACGGAGCCGACGCGACGCTCCCGCATCGTCTGGGCCGCGATCGCCACGGCGTCGGAAGGCCGTGCGGTGACGACGGGGGAACTCATCAGGTCGCCGACGGTCCGCGCAGTCGCCACGGGCCCGCAGTCTACGGCGCCGGCGGAGGCGCGGGATTCCCGTGGCGGCCGGCGCCCGCCGCGAACCGCGCCGCGCCCGCGAACGACTCGCCCGATCGCAGCACCTCCATGCCGTGGCGCAGCTCGACCTGGATCGCGTCGTCGACGGGGAGACCCCACTGTTCGTAGCTCGACGCCCGGTCGCTGCGCAGGCACTGCTGTGGCAGCGCGCTCAGTTCGGCTGCGAGCTCCAGCGCGACCCGGCGCGTATCGCCCGGTTCCGTCAGCCGGTTGGCGAGGCCCATCCGGTGCGCCTCCTCGCCGGACGCGCCGCGGCCGGTCAGGATCAGGTCGAGCGCGTGCGAGTGGCCGATCAGTCGCGGCAGACGGATCGTGCCACCGTCGATCAGCGGGACGCCCCACCGGCGGCAGAAGACGCCGAACACCGCGTCACGCGCCGCGACCCGCAGGTCGCACCACAACGCGAGCTCGAGACCGCCGGCCACCGCGAAGCCTTCTACCGCCGCGATCACAGGCTTCGACAGCATCATGCGCGACGGCCCCATCGGTCCGTCACCCTCGGGCTGCACGGTGTTGCCGCCGCGGTCGTCGATCGCCTTCAAGTCCGCGCCGGCGCAGAACGTGCCGCCGGCGCCCGTCAGGATCGCGACATCGCGATCGTCGTCGCTGTCGAACGCCCGGAACGCGTCGGCGAGCTCCGTTGCGGTGTCTCGGTCGACGGCGTTACGTCGCTCCGGGCGGTTGATCGTGACGACCGTCGTGCGCCCGACGTGCTCGATGTCGACGTTCATGCCGATTCCCTCCTGGCGTCGAGGTGCGCGCGCTCGTTGAGCGACGCCAGCGACCGTACGCCGGTACGCGAAGCGACCATGCGGGTCAATGACGTGTAGTGCGGCTCGAACCACAGATGACGATCGAGGCCGAGCGCGATCGCGCACGCGACGTTGATCACGCCGCCGTGGCACACCGCCACGACGCGCCGGCCGGGATTCCCGGTGATGACTTCGTCGAGGGTGGTCGCGACCCGCAGCCGGAACGTCTGCGTCGACTCGCCGCCGAATTCCTCCCAGCGCCCTTCGTACATCGCCTGCAGGTGCGGGTCGTTCGTGGCGCGCAGCTCTTCCATCGGGATGTAGCTGTCGGAGCTCGCGTCGTACTCGACGAGTCCCTCGACGACCTCGACGTCAAGCCCGTGTGCGCTCGCAATGGGCTCGGCTGTCTCGATCGCACGCCGCTGCGGGCTCGAGAGCACTCGGTCGATCGATTCGAACGCGAGCCACGCCGCCAGTCGTTCCGCTTGTTCGCGCCCGCGGGGCGTCAACGGGGGGTCGGCCGGGATGCCCGAGCCGGGCGCGATCCGTTCGGGCTCGCCGTGACGTACCCACAGCAGCTCCACGTCAGCATCCCTCCAGGTCGAGGCCGAGCACCGCGCCGAGATCGGCGAGCGCGGCGACCGGGTCGACAACCTTGATCGTCGTCATGCCCATGACGCGCGCCGGCTTGAGGTTCATGCCCAGATCGTCGAGGAAGACCGCCTCCGACGCGAGGACATCGAGCCGCGCGAGCGCGAGCGCGTAGATACGCGGGTCGGGTTTGCGCAGCCCTTCGACGGCCGACTCGACGATCACGTCGAACAGATCGAATTCGCTTATTCCGTTGGGCGAGGAGCGTTGCTTCTCGTCGGCCCAGTTGTTCGTCAGCGCGGCGGTGAGCAAACCGTGGGCGCGGAGGCGCTTGATCGCGCGCGCCATCTCGGGTCGGGGCCCGAGCGACGAACCGATGAGACCCATGAGCTTGCGGGCATCGAGCACGAAGCCCGCGTCGAGCGCCTCCGCCTCGAGTGCGAGGACGAACTCGTCCATGGTGAGCTCGCCGCGCTCGAGACGGGACCACGCGCCGGTCTCACTGCTGCGCCGGATCAGGGCGCGCATCGTGCCCTTCTTCAGGTCGTTGCCGTGGTCGTACGCGTCGAACGCCTCGAACGGCGACGGGAAGACCACCCCGCCGAGATCGAAGATCACCGCGCGGTAGTTCACCGACGTGGTTAGTCCAGCTCGGCTTCGCGCTTGTCGACGAAGGCCTGGCGCAACTCGTCGCTGTCGCCCCAGAGGTTGAGCTCGAACGTGAACCCCTGCTCGAAGCGATATGAGCGCTTCACGTCGACCGGGTCGATCATGTTGAGCGACTCCTTGGCCCGGCGCATCACGATCGGACTCTTCTTCGCGATCACTGCGGCGAGCTCGAGCGCGGTGTCGAGCAGCTGCTCGCGGGGCACGACGCGCTCGACCGTGCCGAGCGCGAGCAGCTCCGCCGCCGTCACCGTCGTCCCGGTCAGGAACATCGCGCGCATCTTGTGCTGCGGGACGAAGCGCGCGAGGTGGGTGGCGACGCCGAGCGCGCCGCGGTCGACCTCGGGGAGGCCGAACGTCGCGTCATCCGACGCGATGACGATGTCGGCGTTGCCCGCGAGGCCGATGCCGCCACCGACGCAATAGCCCTGCACCGCGCAGATGACGGGCACTTCGCAGTCGTACACGGCCCCGAACGCCTCGTAGCAACCGCGGTTGACGCCGACGAGCGCCGCTTTGGTCGGATCGGCCGCGAGTTCCTTGATGTCGACGCCGGCCTGGAAACCCTTGCCCTCGGCGCGCAAGATGACGACGCGTGTGTTGCGATCGCGGCCCGCGGTTCGGAGCGCGTCGGCGAGCGCGAACCATCCCGCGACCGGCAGCGCGTTGACCGGCGGATTGTCGATCGTGACGATCACGACGTGCTCGCGCGTTTCCGTGCGGATCATGCGCGGGAGCATACTTGCGGTCGTGGTCGCGCCCTCGAGCCTGTGGAACGCGACGCTGCCCGAGGCCGAGAGAATCGAACGGCCGCCGCTCGACGGAGACGTCGTCGCCGATGTCGCGATCGCGGGCGCGGGATACACGGGACTGTGGACGGCGTACGCACTGTTGCAGGCCGAACCGACGCTGCGGGTCGTGATCTGCGAACGGGAGACGATCGGCTTCGGAGCATCCGGTCGCAACGGCGGCTGGTGCAGCGCACTGTTCGCAGGAAGCCGCGCCGCGACCGCGCGCCGTCACGGTCGCGAGGCGGTGGTCGCGATGCAGCGCGCGATGTTCGCGACCCTCGACGAGGTCGAAGGCGTGCTCACGGCGGAGAACATCGACTGCGACTGGGCCCGGGGCGGGACGCTCCAGGTTGCGACGATCCCGGCGCATCTCCGCCGTTTGCGCGCCGAGCTCGAAGGCCATCGCGAATGGGGCTTCGGCGAAGACGACTACCGAGAGCTCTCACCGGCCGAGTCGGCGGCGCTGATCGGTTGCGATCCGAACCTCGGCGCGCTCTTCACGCCGCACTGCGCGGCGATCCACCCTGCAAGGCTGGTACACGGCCTCGCGCACGCGGTCGAAGCCCGCGGCGCGCGCATCCACGAGCACACCGCCGTGACCGCGATCGAACCCGGCCGGCTCGTGACGGCGCGAGGCGTGGTGCGCGCCGAGTACGTCGTGCGCGCGACCGAGGCTTTCAGCGCCCAGCTACCGGGGAACGCGCGATCGGTCGTCCCGATCTACTCGTTGATGATCGCCACCGAACCGTTGCCGGCCTCGTTCTGGGCCGAGGCGCGGATGGGGACGCGGCCGACGTTCGCCGATCTGCGGCACATGATCATCTACGGCCAGCGCACGGCCGACGGCCGGCTCGCGTTCGGCGGGCGCGGCGCGCCGTATCACTACGGCTCCCGCGTCGGTCCGGCGTTCGACGCCGACCCCGGCGTGTTCGATGCGCTGCACGCGACGCTGCGTTCGCTGTTCCCGATGCTCGGCGATGCGGCGATTGCGCACCGGTGGGGAGGCGCGGTCGGTGTGCCCCGTGACTGGTATCCGTCGGTCGGCCTGGAACGCGAGACCGGCATCGCGTGGGCCGGGGGTTACGTCGGCGACGGCGTGAGCACGACGAACCTCGCGGGCCGGACCGTGGCCGACCTCGTCCTGCGCCGCGACACGGATCTCGTCCGGCTGCCGTGGGTTGGGCACCGATCGCCGCGGTGGGAGCCCGAGCCGCTGCGGTGGCTCGGTGTGAACTTTTCGCGCAAGCTCGTCGAGTCGGTCGACCGCGCCGAGGCCGCGGGGCGGGATCCGAAGCGCCGGAGCCGCCTCCTCGAACGGATGCTCGGTTCGTGACGCGGTCGCCGCGACCGGCTGCGCCGCACGCGACTCTGTAGCGTCACCCTGATGAGATCGGCGTACGGACTGTTCGCGTTCCTGCGCCGGTTCGTGATCGCGCTCGTCATCGTGTGTCTGTTGGCTGCCGGCGCAGTCGCGCTCGGCAATCACCAGGGGCGCCAGGAGTTCAGCCAACGTCACGTCGTGCAGATCGGCTCGGGAATCCTGACGCCGCAGCGCCCGGCCCAACCGGCGAACTATCTCTTGATCGGCCACGACGCCGACGGCAACTCCGACACGATGATGGTCGTTCACGTCGACCCGTCGCAGCCGACGCCGCTGCTGGTCTCGTTCCCGCGCGACCTCATGGTGCAGATTCCCGGCCACGGACTCCGGCAGCTCAACTCCGCCATCGGGATCGGCGGTCCGGCGCTGCTCATCGAGACCTTCAAGTCGTACTTCAACATCCCGATCAACCACTACCTGCAGGTCGACTTCTCCAGCTTCCCCGAGATCATCAGCGCGATCGGAAAGGTGAAGGTCTGGTTCCCCACGGCCGTGCACGATCCGTACATCGGTCTCGATATCGAACAGCCCGGTTGTGTGTCACTCGACGGCGCGTCCGCGCTCGCGTACGTGAGGTCACGGCACTACTACGTCCCGAAGGACCCGGCGAGTCCCGCACCGTGGAAGTGGAACTACGACCCGAGTCTCGGCGACAGCTATCGCGGCGGCAGCGGCTGGGTCGCGCTCGGCAGCGACGTCGAGCGCATCCCGCGCCAGCAGTACTTCCTGCGCACGCTCGCGCAGACTGCGATCAACCGGACCGACGACAACCCGACGCGCATCATCGGTCTCGTGCGCGCGGTGACGAAGCACCTCACGACCGACCAGACGCTCACGTACAACGAGCTGACCGCGCTCGTACGGACGTTCCACAAGGTGCGGCCGAGCGACGTCGAGATGACGACGATCCCGTGGATGGTCGACCCCTCGAACAACAACCGCCTCGTCGTGAAGTACCCCGATGCATCGACACTGCTGTTCCGTCTGGCGAGCTTCGCGCCGCAAAAGCCGTTCCTGCCGCCGCCGTCGAACCCGGCGACCGTGCGCGTGCGGGTGGTCAACGGCTCGGGCATTCCCGGTCTCGGCGCCCGTGCGCTCGCGCAGCTCGTCGCGGGCGGCTTCAAGTCGGCCGGCCCCGCGCAGGATGCGGACCGCTCGAACTACACCCGCACGCAGATCCGCTGGGCCAAGGGCAAGGAAGTGCAGGGGGTCACGGCCGCGTACGCGACCGGCGCCAAGCAGTCGGGTCAGGCGGTCAATGTTTCCGACACGGCCGGCGCGGACGTGCTCGTCGTCGTCGGCCGCGACTGGAACACGCTCCAGCACCACTTCGAGGTGCCGAAGACCACGACGACCGTCGCCGGCGCGACGACCACGACGACGGTCCCCGCCTCGACCGTGGCGCCGACTGCACCCACCACGACGACCGCTACCACGATCCCCGTCGACCAGCGCAACTTCATCCCGGTCGACCCGAAGACCGGCGGCATCCTTGTCGGCTGCCCGAAGAGCTGAAGGCGTCGCTCCTAGTCGAAGTCGGGCATCGGCGGCAGCTGCTTTTCGAGCAACGCGTCGAAGCGCTCGCCGAGTTGCACCGCGTAGCTCGGCTTGGTCGGAATCAGGAACTGTCCGGTGCGCACACCGTCGACGATGAGCGCCGCGACCTCTTCGGGGGGCGCGCCCTGCTTCGTGGTGAGGTCGCCGAGGGCCCGCTCGACGAAGACGGCGTCTTCGGAATGTTGTCCGGCGAGCGCATCCGGGCGGTTCCGGGCCGACGACGCAATGCGCGTGTCGACCGCGGCAGGGACGACGGCCGAGACCCCGATCGGCGCGTTGATCGCTCGCAGGTCGTGCGCGAGGCACTCGGTGGCCGCGAGCGCGGCGAACTTCGAGATCGTGTACGGACCCGAATAGGCGTTGCTGCACAGCCCGGCCATCGAGACGGTGTTCACGATGTGCGCCGGCATCGCGGCCGCCAGCATGCGGGGGACGAACGCCCGGACCGCGTTCAAGATGCCCCAGAGGTTGACCCCGAGCGTCCATTCGAAGTCGGACGCGGGACGCTCCCACATGAACCCGCCGGCGAACACGCCCGCGTTGTTGCACAGCAGTTCGGTCGAACCGAAGATCTCGTAAGCGTGCTCCGCGAGCGCGGCCACGTCCTCGAACCGGGCGACGTCGGCGACGAACGCGCTGGTGCGGTCCAGGCCGTCGATCGTCTCCGCGAGCGCGATCCCTTCGACGTCGGCCGCGACGACGCGCATGCCCTCGGCCGCGAGCCGGCGGACGAGCGCCCGGCCGATCCCACTCCCCGCGCCGGTGACGACCGCGACCTTGCCCCGGAGTTGTTCCATCGCCGCATCGTGGCAGAGGATGAAGCGCATGAGCGAGCGGGTCGACAAGCTGATCGCCGATCTCACCCTCGACGAGAAGGCCGCGCTCGCGGCCGGCGTCGACCTGTGGCACGGACCGGGTGCGCCGCGTCTAGGCCTCGCTGCGCTCAAGGTCACCGACGGGCCGAGCGGCGCGCGGGGAGAACAGTGGTCGGGCCGCCCGTCGGCGAACTTCCCGTGCGGGACTGCACTGGGCGCGACGTGGAACGTCGACCTGGTGCACGAAGTCGGGACGCGCCTCGGCGTGGAGGCCCGCCGCAAGCAGGCCCACGCCTTGCTCGCGCCCACCGTCAACATCCACCGGCACCCGCTCGCGGGCCGCAACTTCGAGTGTTACTCGGAAGACCCGCATCTGACCGCGCGCATGGCGGTCGCGTACATCACGGGAGTGCAGTCGCAGGGCGTCGGCTGCACCGTCAAGCACTTCGTCGCCAATGACTCCGAGTTCGAGCGCATGACGATCAGCTCGGAGGTCGACGAGCGCACGCTGCGCGAGATCTCGCTGATCCCGTTCGAAGCCGCGGTGAAGGAAGCCGGCACGTGGGCGCTGATGACCGCGTACAACCGCGTGAACGGCGTGTACTGCAGTGAGCACGCCGATTTGATCTCGATGCTGCGCGAGGAGTGGGGCTTCGACGGTCTCGTCATGTCCGACTGGTACGGCACGCACAGCACGATTCCCGCGGCCAACGCGGGCCTCGACCTCGAGATGCCCGGACCGCCGCAGTACTTCGGCGAGAAGCTGGCCGACGCCGTGCGCGCCGATGCAGTCCCGGAGTCGGTGCTCGACGACAAGATCCACCGGGTGCTGACGCTGATCGAGCGAACCGGCCGTCTCGACGACGAGCCCGCGTCCGAGGAGTGCATCGACGATCCCGCCGACCGCGCGATCGCCCGGCGCGCGGCCGCGGAGAGTTTCGTGCTGCTCCGCAACGAGCGCGAAGCGCTGCCGATCCCGGTGACGACCAAGACGCTCGCGGTGATCGGACCGAACGCCGATGCGATGGTGATCCAGGGCGGCGGCAGTGCGCGGGTGACGCCCCACGCGCCGGTGTCGCCCCTCGCCGGATTGCGGAATCGTTACGACGGCACGGGTGTCGAGGTGGTTCACGAGCGCGGCTGTTTCAGCTTCAAGCAGACGCCCGTGCTCGAAGCTCCGATCCTGCGCGACGCGCTGACCGTGGAATATTTCGCGGGCCGCGAGCGCGATGGCGAACCCGTGCACACCGAGGAATCGGCGCGGGGCCTGTTCACGTACATCGGTCCGGTGGGTTACGGCGTGCCCGACCAGTTCTCGCTGAAAGTGCGCGGCACGATCGTTGCGCCGGAGTCGGGCGCGTGGACGTTCTCGCTGGTGCAGGTCGGCCGCGCCCGCCTGACGATCGACGGCGAATTGGTGGTCGACAACTGGCAACCTTCCGGTCGCAGTGACGCGTTCATGGGTTTCGGCAGCTCCGAGGTCGCGGCGACCGTCGAGCTGCGCGCGGGCGAGCCGCACACGCTCGAGGTCGAGTTCGTGCCGCCCGGCGGACTGGGCGGGCTCCAGATCGGTTGCAAGCCGCCCGCGCCACCCGACCTGATGGACCGCGCGGTCGCGCTCGCGCGGCGCGCTGACGCGGTCGTTTGCATCGTCGGCACCGACAACGACTGGGAGACCGAGGGCAACGACCGCGAGTCGATGACGCTGCCGCCGCCGCAGGACGAGCTCGTGCGCGCGGTCGCGGCGGTGCACGGGGGCGCGGTCGTGGTCGTCAATGCGGCGTCGCCGGTCGTCATGCCGTGGCAGGACGACGTCGGCGCGGTGTTGCAGGCGTGGTTCCCCGGCGAAGAGTGGGGCAATGCGCTCGCCGATGTCGTCTCGGGCGACCTGTCGCCCTCCGGAAAGCTCCCGACGACGTTCCCGGTACGCATCGAGGACACGCCCGCGTTCACGAACTATCCCGGCGAGCGCGGCCAGGTTCGCTATGGCGAGGGCGTTTTCGTCGGCTACCGGTGGTACGACGCGCGCGACATCGAACCGCGCTACTGCTTCGGCCACGGGCTCTCGTACACGACCTTCGCGCTCGACCTGCCCGCGTGGGACGGCGAGGAGCTGCGCGTGCGCGTGACGAACACGGGACCGGTTCGCGGCGCCGAGACCGTGCAGTGTTACGTGCACGACTTCGAAGCATCGGTGGCCCGGCCGCAGCAGGAGCTCAAGGCGTTCGCCAAGGTGTGGCTCGACCCGGGCGAGTCGCGCGAGGTCGCGCTGCGACTCGACGACCGTGCGTTCGCGTTCTGGGACATCGCCGCGCGCGGCTGGTGCGTCGAGCCCGGAACCTTCGAGCTGCGCGTCGGCACGTCGTCGCGCGCGATCGCGCACCGCTTGACGGTCGAGCGGGGTGGAGCATGAAGCCGCCGACGCTCACCGTCGGACTCGGCAACTACGGCGGCACGTACGCCGAGGGTGAGTGGGGTCGTTTCGTCGAGCTCGGTCGCGCGGCCGAGGATGCCGGCATCGACCGTATCGTCGTCGTGGACCACGTCGTGATGGGCCCGCACACCGAGAACTACCAGTGGGGCAAGTTCCCGGTCCCACCCGACGCGCCCTGGCTCGAACCGCTCACCGTGCTGACCGCGGTCGCGGCGGTCACGACTCGAGTCCGGCTCGCCACCGGCATCCTGATCGCACCGCTGCGGCCGGCCGCGTTCCTTGCGAAGCAGGTCGCGACCCTCGACCAGATGTCGGGCGGTCGCGTCGACCTCGGCGTGGGCGCGGGCTGGCAGCGTGAGGAGTACGAGGCCCAAGGGCTCGACTTCGACAGGCGCGGTCAGCTCCTCGACGACACCATCGCCGCGTGCCGCGTGCTCTGGCGCGACACGCCGGCCGCGCTGTCGACGCCCACGCTTTCGTTCCGTGACATCTACTGCATGCCCAAGCCGTTGCAGCCCGGCGGTGTGCCGGTCTGGATCGCAGGAACGCTGCATGGGCGCAACCTCGCGCGCATCGTCGAGCACGGCAGCGGTTGGATCCCGATCATGGGGGAGACGGTCGAAGGAATCGCGGCGGGCGTCGAACGTATCCGCGCCGCGTGCGACGAGGCCGGTCGCGATCCTTCGGGTCTGCAGGTACAGGCGCCGGTGCGCATCGTCACCGGCGACGACGGGCGTCCCGACCTCGACGCGTGCATGGCGTCCGTGCCGGATCTGGTCGCCGCGGGCGCGACCGACATCATCGTGACGCTGCGCGCCTTCGCTCGCGATGCCGCGTCGTCACCCGAGGCGCTGAAACGGATCCGGGCGTCGTTCGACGCGGCCGTCACTTCCTGAACCCGGCAGAGCGGGAGACACCGTGCTCACACCGTTCGACGACTATCCGATCCACCAGACGCCGCAGCCGATCGCGCACGTCGCGACCGGCGACCCGAACCACTACGACCGGTTCTGGTTCAACGGCTACACGGAGGACTACTACTTCGCCGCGGGTATGGCGGTCTACCCGAACCGCGGCATCATCGATGGCGCGTTCTCGGTCGTGTCCGATGGTGTGCAGCGGTCGGTGTTCGCGTCGGGACGCATCCCCGCCGACCGGTCGCAGACGCGCATCGGTCCGCTGTCGATCGACATCGTCGAGCCGTTACGGATCACGCGCGTTCGCGCCGACGCAGCGGACCTCGGGATCGACGCCGACGTGACGTTCCGGGCGCGGACCGTCGCGCTCGAAGAGCCGCGGCAGACGCTCACGACCGGGACGCGCACGGTCATGGACTCCACCCGCATGACCCAATGGGGAACGTGGTCGGGCTGCATCGGTGTACCCGGTCGCGACATCGCGCTCGATCGCGTGTACGGCACCAAGGACCGCTCGTGGGGAGTACGCCCGGTTGGCCCGCCCACGCCGGCGGCGCCCGATCTCATCCTGCCGCAGATCTTCTTCTTGTGGGCGCCGATCAACTGGGCCGACCGCTGCACACACTTCCTCTGCTTCGAGCGGGCGAACGGCGACCGGTGGGTCGGGAGCCAGGCGGTGCTCGACGTCATCGGCGACACCGCCCCCGTGTTCGCGGCCGACGACCGCATCCGGCATCTCGCCGGCGCGACGCACGACGTCCGTTGGGCCCCGGGTCTGCGGCGCTCGCAGGGCGCGACGCTGCGGCTGTTGGACTACGACCACACCGACGAACGCATCGAGCTCGAACCGCTCCTCACCTTCCGGATGCGCGGGCTCGGCTACACCCATCCCGAGTGGGGACACGGTCACTGGCACGATGAGCTCGCGGTCGGGTCCGAGGAGCACAAGGTCGAGGACCTCGACAACGTGGAGCCGTGGAACATCCACATCCAGCAGGTGATGCGCGCTCGCTCCGGCGACAAGATCGGGCTCGGCGTGCTCGAACAGCTCGCGTTCGGTCCGCACGACCCGAGCGGCCTGACCGGCATCCTCGACGGTTACCGCGGCTGACGGAACGGGCGATCTCAACCGGCCCGTTCACGTGGGTGTCGTTGACGGTCACCACATGGCCGTCGGGATCGCGGAACGTGAAGCTCGCGTGACCTGCGCCGTGATCGCGGTCACGTCGACGCCGCGTCGTTGGAGCGCGTCGTGCAATGCCTGGAGATCGTCGACCATCAGATCGAACGGCCCGAGGCGACCGTCGGTGTGGGCGTCGGCGTCGAACCCGAGACCGACCCAGAGCGCTGGCCGCTCGTCACCTCCGGGCAGATCTCCTTCCACGCCAGGCAGTGCGGCACACGCTCGTGCCGGGTCCCGTCTGTACGCGTCGGCGGGACGAATGGGCCCCGGAACGAAGGGAAACGCCGCGCCGGTCAGCTCTTCAGGATGTACTCGCTCAGCGGGTAGTTGCGCATCGTCGCGGGGTCGTAGAGGAGCTTCGTGCTGTCGAGCATCACGCGGATGTTCTCGCCGAGCTCCTCGTTCGACGACGCACCGAAGAAGGTCTGCAGATCGGTGACATGGCCGACGCTCGGCCACGACTCCTCGACGATCGCCCGGTAGCGCGGCGCCCCCGGCGTCACCGGGCGCACGACCGCGTTGCGCACGTAGCGGCTGCGCGGTTGCATGTCTTCCGACATCGGCGACTGGTGCCCGTACCAGTGTCCGTAGAACGTCTCGTCGTCGATGCCCGCGGGCTTGTCGAACACGGTGAGCGTGATGATCCCGGGGGACCGATCGCCGTCGGGCCAGTCACGCGCCGGGGCGTGCCGGTTGCCGCCGTAGTCACGGTACAGCGACTCGGTGACGAGGTAGCCGCCAATGCGCACTGCTGCGGGTCGCAGCAGCTCGTCGAACGCCGCGTGGCCGTCGTGCGCGTCCACCCAGATGGACACGCACGCGCGCACGGGCAGCTCGTCGCCGGGCACCGGGACCATCGACGGCATCTGCGCGTGCTCGTCGTCGAGGTCCATCTGCAACGCGTGCGGTTGCAACGCGAGCAACGCGGGCGCGACCTCGTCGAGGAACCGCTTCCGCAGCGTGGCGGGATCGATCGACGGCCGCTCCCACAGGAGGTAGACAAGCTTCTCCATCAGCCGGCGAACCTAGCCGCGCAGGTCGCGGACCTCCGACGACATCGTCACCTCGCCCTTGGTCGCGTACGCCTCGGCCCGCTCGGGGATGCGGTCGGGCTCGTACACGTAGTTCGCCATCAACCCGAACGAGCGCCGTCGCCCGACGGGCGACCCGTCGGCCATCCAGTCGATGCGCTCGACCGTCGCGCCGTTCGAGAGATGGAAGTTCGCTACGGGATCGGCGACGCGGCCATCGCGCGGCGTCGTGAGATAGCGGGCGCAAAGCGCCATGAGCGCCGGGCGGATCGCCTCGTCGACGTCCCATTCGGAATCGGCGAGCCGGCTCAGGACGCGCTCCGGCTCGGCCGGCAGGAGCTCGCGCTCTCGGCCGCTCAGCGAGGGTGCACCGGCGCCGAGCTCGTCCTCGAGCCAAGCGCGGAAGCCGGGAACCGGTGAGAGCGTGACGAACCGCCGCAGCTGCGGGAGGTCGACGCGCAGGGCTTCGACGACCTGCTTGATGAGTGCGGTACCGAGATTCACTCCCGCGAGCCCGGGCTGGCAGTTCGAGATCGAATAGAAGACCGCGGTGTCGGCGCGGTCGACGTCGAGCTCCGGAGCACGCGCGTCGAGGAGCGGCGCGAGCTGCGTCGCGATGCCGGCCGTCAACGCGATCTCCACAAAGACGAGCGGCTCGTCCGGCATCGCGGGATGGAAGAACGCGTAACAACGCCGGTCGGAGTCCAGTCGGTTCTTCAGGTCGTCCCACGAGTCGATCGCGTGCACGGCCTCGTACGTGATGAGCTTCTCGAGCACCGCCGCGGGCGCGTCCCAAGTGATGCGCCGGAGCGCGAGCAGGCCGACGTCGAACAGCGTCGTGATGTGGGCCTTCAACTCGCGGTCGAGATCGGCCAGCTCCGGCTCGTGACTCGCGACGCGCAGGACGTCGGCGCGCAGGTCGACCAGGAACTTCACGCCGCCTTCGAGCCCGGAGAGCAATCGCAGCAGCCGTTCGGCCGGAGGCACGAGCACGTCGCGGAGATCGCGCTCCGCCGCGCGCCGGTCGGCCCCGGCGGTCAGGCGCGCCACCGCGGCGTCGACCGCAGCCGGATCGGTCCAGAAGTCACGCGCCAACAGCAAGAGGAAATTCCGGCGCCCGTCGTCGGACAGCGCGATGTACGCGTCGGCGACGGCCGCGGCCTCCGCCCGCTGCGTCATCGTGTCGTGCAGCTCGAGCAGCTCGGTCACCACCGCGCGCACGCGGGCCGCGTCCCGTTCCGGGAGTCCCGGCGCGAGGTCGAGCGCGGGACGGCCGGGCGCGCCTCGCAGACCGCGACGCCGCAGCCGGTCGAAGAATCGCCGCGACGCCATCGCGCCCCCGTCAGTTGCGCGACGGGGCCCCGCCGGGCACGGTCACGGTCTCGGTGTCGCGACCCGACCGGAGCAGCGTTCCCGGCCGGGCGTCGGTGAACTCGCCGTGGTCGACGATCTCGACCCCGTTGACGATCACGTGTTCGATGCCGTTCGCGCCGCCGTACAGACGCGGCGCCCCGGTCGGCAGGTCGAACCGCATCCGCACCTCCTGGGTCCCGACGGTCTCGGGATCGATCACGATCACGTCGGCGTGCCAACCCTCCTCCAACCGGCCCCGTTCCTTGAGGCCGTAGAGCCGCGCCGGCACCTCGGTCAGGAGGTGGACGGCCTCCTCGATCGGCAGCAACTTGCGCTCGCGCACTGGACCGCCGAGCAGCACGGTCGCGTAGTTGAAGCTGGCGAGGAAGTCGAGGTGCGCGCCCGCATCGCTCGCGCCGATGACCGCGCGGCCGTCACGCCAGACCTCCATCCGGATCTTCCACGTCTCGTCGTCGTCCTCTCCGATCGGGAAGCCGAACCCCGTGTGCAGGTCGTCGGCCACGACGATGTCACACAGCGCGTCGAAGTCGTCGACACCTCGCTCCTTCGCGATCGCGCTGACGCTCTTGCCTTCCCACTGCGCGTTCTCGGGAGCGAAGGTCTCACGGATGACGTAGATGCCCCAGTTCGAGACCTTGAACCCCGTCGTCGGTTGTTGCGCCGCTTCCCGCAACCCGTTACGGCCGCCCGGCGAAGCCAGCATCGCCAGCTTTTCGTCGTGGGGGAGCGCCATCGGCTTCTCCCAACCGGGAATCGAGTCGAGGAGGAAGCCGCTCTCGAAGGAGATGCGCGGCGACGGCGCGAACGGAACGGTGAGAGCGATCACGCGGGCGCCTTGCTCGGCTGCGTATGTGGACGCGGCGAGGTTGTGCTCGGTCACGGCCTCGCTGCCCTTGCCTGCGAACAGCACGTTCCAGTTGATCGGGCGGTTCGCGGCGAGGGACATGCGGGTGAGCAGCTCGGGCGCGAAGTCCTCGAACAGGCCGACGCACGGGATGAACTCGAGCGTCGTACCCGGATGCTCGCTCACGACGGAGCAGAGCGCGACGATCTCGTCCTCGCTCGCGTAACGCGACGGCACCATGTCGCCGGCTGCGTCGTTGTGCGTGCGCGCCCAGCTCGACGAGAAGCCGAGCCCTCCCGCCTCCAGGCTCGCGTGCAGCAACGCGCGCATCGCGTCGAGATCGGCGTCGGTCGCCTCGCCTTTCGTCGCGCGCTCGCCCATGGCGACGCGCCGGATCGTCGAGTGGCCGACGAGGAACCCGGCGTTCGGTGCGAGCGTGCCGTCGATGCGGTCGAGGTATTCGCCGAAGGTCGTCCAGTCCCACGGGACGCCTTCGGCGAGCGCGGTGAGCGGCATGCCTTCGACGCGCGCCAGCATCCGCATCAGATAGTCGCCGTGCTCGGGTCCGAGCGGGGCGATGGTGAACCCGCAGTTTCCGCCGATCACCGTGGTGACGCCGTGCAGCGGCGACGGTGACAGCGTGGTGTCCCAGAACACCTGGGCGTCGTAGTGCGTGTGGATGTCGATGAATCCGGGCGCGACGACCTTCCCCTGCGCGTCGATCGTGCGCGTGGCCGGCTCGTCGATCGTGCCGATCGCCGTGATCCGGCCGTTGCTGATCCCGACGTCGGCGAGCCGGCCGGGCGCGCCCGTGCCGTCGACGACCGTTCCACCGCGGATGACCATGTCGAGCATGACCCCACTATTGTCCAGCCGCCATGGGTGATGCACTTGCGGGCCGGGTCGCACTCGTCACGGGCGCCTCGCGCGGGATCGGTGCCGCCATCGCGCGGCGCTTCGGCGAGTCGGGCGCGGCCGTCGCCATCGTGGCGCGGAGCCTCGAGCCCGGATCCGGGGGCCATCTCGCCGGATCGCTCCAGGAGACGGCCGACGCGGTGGTCGCCGCGGGCGGCCGAGCTCTCCCGCTCGTCGCCGATCTGTCCGACCCAGGATGTGATCGCGCCGCGATCGTGGCGCAGGTCGCGACCGCGCTCGGCCCGATCGACGTGCTCGTCAACAACGCGGCCGCGTGCTTCTACCTCAGCCTCGACGACACGTCGGAGCGGCGCCTCCGGGTGGCGTACGAGGTGAACGTCATCACGCCTTACCTGTTGACGAAGGCGGTCGTTCCCTCGATGCGGACGCGCGGCGCGGGCTGGATCGTCAACATCACGAGTGCCATCGTCGACACCGACCATCTCGAGAGCCCGCAGCAGGCGCGCTCGTCCACGTATGCACCGAGCAAGGCCGCGCTCGACCGGCTCACCGTTTCGTTCGCGACGGAGCTGCGCGGCACGGGCATCGCGGTGAACGCGCTCGCGCCCGAGCGCGCGGTCGCCACCGAAGGCGCGACCGCGCTGATGGATCTGCCGCCCGAGTGGTGCGAGCCGGTCGACCTCATGGCCGACGCGGCACTCGCGCTCGCGACCTGCGATCCGGAGGTCGAGAACGGCACGGTCGTTCGTTCGGGCCCGTACCTGCGCGCCCGAGGCGCGGCGACGTGACGGTCGCGCTGGTCACCGGCGCCGGGAGCGGCATCGGCCAGGCGACCGCCCGGCTGCTCGCCGACCGCGGCGCGCAGGTCGTGGTCGCCGACGTCGACGGCGACGCGGCGGCAACGACCGCGACCGCGATCGGCGCCGGCGCGGCCGCGATCGCAGTCGACGTCGCCGACGCTGCCGCGGTCGAGACGATGGTCGCCTTCGCAGTGGAGCGCTTCGGCGGTCTCGACTGGGCGTGCAACATCGCCGGTATCTCGCCGCCCGCCCGTCCCTTCGTCGAACACTCGGCCGAGGAGTGGCAGCGCACGATCGACGTGAACCTCACCGGCGTCTTCTTCTGTCTGCAGCACGAGATCCGCCAGATGCTCGAGCAGGGCCGGGGCGGGGCGATCGTGAACATGTCCTCCGGAGCCGGCGCGGTCCCGGCGCCGGGTCAGCCGCAGTACACGGCCGCGAAGCACGGTGTGCTCGGGCTCACCAAGCAGGCCGCGCAGGAGTATGCGGGCAACGGCATTCGGGTGAACGCGGTTCTCCCCGGCCAGACCGAGACCGGGCCGATGCGCGCGTATCTCGACGCGCTTCCCGACGGGGGCGAGAAGATGTTGCGGCGGCTGCCGATGCGGCGGATGGCCCAGCCGGTCGAGATCGCGCGTGCAGTGGTGTGGCTGTGCTCCGACGAAGCCAGCTACGTCAATGGTGATTCGCTCGTGGTCGACGGCGGTCTGATCCTGCGCTGACGGAACGCTGCCCGGAATGAACGCGCCGGAGCGCCTCCGTCGCTAGCGTGTCCCAAATGCCACGCGGGGGCCCGGACCGGCCCGTCGACGCGCCCCGGCGCGCTCGGGAAGCCTGAGTCGTGTCATCGCGCGTCGCGGTCGCAACGGGGCTGGCGCTTTTGACCGCCCTGCTGTATGCGATCAGCAACGTTCTCGAGATGCTCGAGGCGGAGCAGGTCCCCGACGAGTACGCGATGAAGCCCACACTGCTCGTGCGGCTGGTGCAGCGCCCGCGCTGGCTGCTCGGGCTGTTGTCGGACTTCGGCGGTTACATCTGCCATGCCATCGCGCTCGGCCTCGCCACCGTCGTCTTCGTCGAGCCCATCCTCGCGACCGGAATCCTCATGTCGCTCTTCATCGGATCGCGCTTCGTCCACCGGCCGGTGTACATGGCCGACTGGATCGCGGCCGGCATCTTGTCGGGCGGACTCGCGCTCTTCCTCTACGAGGTGTCGCCGACCGGTGGCCGGCAGATCGGACGGCCGCGCGACTGGGTGATCGCCGGACCGTGCGCGCTCGTCGCGATCCTCGTCTGCGTCACGCTCGGCCGTGCGGCCCGCGGGCCTTCGCGCGCCGCGCTCCTCGGCGTCGCGGCCGGCATCGCGTTCGGTGTCTCCGCGTTGCTCACGAAGGCGCTCGTGCACTATCTCGGCAACGGGATCTTCGCCTGGGTACCGCACTGGGAGCCGTACGCACTCGCGTTCGCGGCGATCGGCGGCGTCATCGTCGCTCAGAGCGCGCTGCAGACCGGCGCCCTCGGAGCCGCGGTCGGCGCGACGGAGTCGATGAGCGTGATATCCGGCTCGTTGTTCGGACTCTTTCTCCTCAACGAGCGCGTCGGCACGCACGGCGCGCTCGAGATCACCGCGCTCGTGGTGTCGATCGCCGCGATCATCGGCGGGATCGTGCAGCTCTCCCACGCCGAGGAGCGGATGATGGGACCCGGCGACGCAACCGCGGCCGCGTGAGCGAGATCAGACCGGAGGCGTCGCGCCGCGGCGCAGACACCACCGCGTCCACAGCAACCCGAACGCCGTGAGAATGAACTGGCCGGCTCCGTACGCCAGGCTGTACCGGATCGTGTAGGTGATGATCGACAGGACCGAGAGGATGCAGTAGATCGTCGCGAGCGCGAGACGTCCTTCGTGCGTCAGCAGCAGCCAGCGAGCGCGGTCGGCCATCGGTCCGATGTTAGGCGCTTGGTTACGCTGCGGTCGTGGTCCGGTTCAACCCGTACAGCTACGAGTTCCACGACGATCCGTTCCCCGTCTACCGAAGGCTTCGGGACGAGGCGCCGTGCTACCACGACGAGGAGCTGGGATTCTGGGCGCTGTCGCGCTACGACGACGTCCTCGGCGCGCTGCACGACCCGGAGACGTACTGCTCGCGCTTCGGCATCACGCTCGAAGAGGGCAATCCGCTCCCGATGATGCTCACGACCGATCCACCCGAGCACACGGCGCTGCGCCGCATGGTCAGCCGAGCGTTCACGCCCCGGCGCATCGCCGATCTCGAACCGTCCATTCGATCGCTCTCCGCGCGTTATCTCGACGAGCTCCACGACCGCGATTCCTGCGATCTCATCGCCGACTACGCGGCGCTCCTGCCGATGGACGTGATCTCCAAGCTGCTCGGCGTCCCCGACGGCGACCAGGAGCAGCTGCGGAAATGGAGCGACGCGCTGCTCCACCGTGACGAAGGCGACAAGGACGTCCCGCCCGCGGGCATCGAAGCCGCGTACCATCTTTTCAAGTACTTCAGCGCGTTCGTCGCCGACAAGCGGGCGCGACCCGACGGTGACGATCTCGCCGCCGCGCTGGTCGCGACCTTCGCCGAAGGGGAGCGGCTCACCGAGGAACAGGTTGTCGGGTTCCTCTTCTTGTTGATCATCGCCGGGAACGAGACGACGACGAAGCTCCTCGGGAACTGTCTCCTCGCGTTGCAGCGCTTTCCCGTCGAACGGGACAAGGTCGTCACCGATGCCCGACGAATTCCCGACGCGATCGAGGAGATCCTCCGGTACGAAGGGTCCACCCAAGCGATGGCTCGCACGCTGACGCGCGACGTCGAGCTTTACGACCGCGCGATGCCCGCGGGCGACCAGGTGCTGTTGCTGCTCGGCTCGGGGAACCGCGACGAGCGGGTGTGGGACCGGCCCGACGAGTACGACATCGACCGCGCGTGGCCCACGCATCACCTCGCGTTCGGGCACGGCGTCCACGTCTGCCTCGGCGCCGCGCTGGCGCGCCTCGAGATGCGCGTGAGCCTCGAAGCGTTCCTCGACCGCCATCCCGGCTACGAGATCGACGAGACCGCGTTGGTTCGCGTGCACTCCGGCAACGTGCGCGGGTACTCGAGCATGCCGATGGCGCTGTGACCGCCACGGAGGAGATCACAGCGCTCCTGCACGAGTACGCGTACCGCCTCGACGCGGGCGACCTCGACGGCGTCTCCGCGTTGTTCGAGCACGCCGAGCTGCGATCGACGCGCCACGACCGCGTGCTGCGAGGCGCGGCCGAGGCGCGCACCCTCTTCGAACCCGTGATCGTGAAGAGCGACGGCACCCCGCAGACGATCCACCAGATCACGAACGTGACGGTCACCGTCGACGGTGACGCGGCGCACTCCCGTTGCTACTTCACCGTGCTCCAGGTCACGCGCCTCGGCCTGCATCCGATCCTCGTCGGCGAGTACCGCGACCGGTTCGCGCTCGTCGACGGTCGCTGGCGATTCGCAGAGCGCATCTTCGACCCGAGGCTCTTCGGCGACATGACGGAGCACATGCGCTCGTAGCAGCCGTCCGCGTCCGCAGCGACATGGCCGGCTTCGGTCACGGGTAGCGTGCAGCCACATGACCGATCAACCCACGCTGGTCGTGCTCGGGGCCTCGGGCGATCTCGCCGCGCGTTTGTTGTTCCCCGCGCTTCTCTCGCTCGAATTCCGCGAGCGGCTCGAGAACCTGAAGATCATCGGCTACGCGCGTCAGGAATGGTCCACCGAAGAGTTCCACGACCACTTGCGATCGGCAATGGACATCGGTGACGCCGAGGTCAGCAAGAAGTACTTCGAGCGCTTCATCGAGCGCATCGAGTTCCACGGCGGCGACATCTCGATCTCGTCGCTGCGGGCGCTCAAGAAGGATCTCCGCGGACCGGCGATCTTTTATCTCGCGCTGCCGCCGAACGTCTTCGCGGACGCGGCGGAGCAGATCGCGAAGGCCGGACTGGCCGACGAGGACACCGGCTACCGGCGCCTCGTGATCGAGAAGCCCTTCGGCACCGATCTCGAGAGCGCGCTCGCGCTCAACCAGCAGCTGCACACGTACTGGCGCGAGAGCCAGATCTTCCGTATCGACCACTTCCTCGGCAAGGAGACGGTGCAGAACATGCTCGTGTTCCGGTTCGCGAACCGGTTTATCGAGCCCGTGCTGAAGGCCGATCACGTCGACGAGATCCAGATCACGGTCGCGGAGACGCTCGGCGTCGAGGGCCGCTCGCACTACTACGACGGCATCGGCGCGCTGCGCGACATGGTGCAGAACCACCTCATCCAGATGATGACGTTCGCGACCATGGAGCCGCCCGCGCTCTGGGACTCGGAGATGATCCGCGACCACAAGGTCGAGGTGCTGAAGGCCGTGCGCCACGTCGATCCGGACCTCGACGCGGTCCGGGGGCAGTACACGGCCGGATTGGTCGAGGGGGAACCGCGCGTGGCGTACCGGGCCGAGGCCGGTGTGGATCCGAACTCCACGACCGACACGTTCGCCGCGGTGCAACTGCACGTCGACACCTGGCGCTGGCAGGGCATCCCGGTGATCATGCGCTCGGGCAAGCGGCTCGCGGCGCGCGCCCACGAGGTCGTGTTCCGCTTCAGGGAGCCGCCGACGCGGCTGTTCCGGCACACGCCGCTCGAACACAGCCAGCCGAACTGGCTCGTGTTCCAGATGAGCCCGAACGAGTGCACCGAGCTCGTCGTGTGCACGAAGCAGCCCGGCCTCGACCTCGAGGCGCGCGAGTCGATCCTGCGCGCCGAGTACGCGAACACCGACGATCGCGAGGCGAGCGCGTACGAGTCGTTGCTGCTCGATGTGCTCGAGGGCGACCACACCCCCTTCCTCCGGTTCGACGAAGTCGAGTGGTCGTGGCGGATCGTCGACCCGATCCTCACCGCGTGGCAGCACGGCGGCCCCGAGGAGTACGTCGCCGGCAGTGACGGTCCTGCCGGACAGCACCGGTTCCTTCCGGCGGGCCACTACTGGCGCCCGCTGATGCATCCGCACTGACCCGGCCGCCGGGCCGAGCGCGTTCTGCGGCACGGGGCGCGCGGCACGCAGCCGATTGCGAATCCCGATTGCAACGCAGGTTTCGATCGGCGACGCTTGGTGCACAAGTTGAGGGTCTCGTGTGCTTCCCCGGGGAGGTAGCCGTGCAGGTCCAAGAACGTCCCGTACAGTCCGCGCCGATTGCCGCGCCGTTCGGGCTCGCCGCCGGGATCGCCGGCTTCCTCGGCACCGACGTCCCGGTTCGCATCGAGTGCTACGACGGCAGCTCGCTCGGCCCGGCCGCAGGCGGGACGCGCATCGTGGTGCGGTCACCGAAGGCGTTGCGATACGTCGTCGGCGCGCCCGGTGAGCTCGGTTTCGCCCGCGCGTACGTCGCGGGCGAGATCGATCTCGAAGGCGACATCTTCGAGGCGTTGAAGCTGCGCGACAACCTCCCCGACGTGAAGGTCACGCCGCGGGAGTGGTGGACCCTGGCGCGCATCGCGGGTACCGACGCGCTGCGGCCGCTGCCCGCGCCGCCGGAGGAAGTGCGCGTGCACGGTCGGCGCCACACGAAGAAGCGCGACGCGGCCGTCATCGCGCATCATTACGACGTCTCCAACGACTTCTACCGCATGGTGCTCGGGCCCTCGATGACGTATTCGTGCGCGGTGTTCGCGACCGCCCGAACGTCGCTCGAGGACGCGCAGGCCGCGAAGTACGAGCTCGTGTCCCGCAAGCTCGAGTTGAAGCCCGGCATGCGGCTGCTCGACATCGGTTGTGGCTGGGGCGGAATGGCGATGCACGCGGCCCGCGAGCACGGGGTTCACGCGGTCGGGGTCACGTTGTCGGCCCGGCAGGCGGAGTGGGCGCGCGAGGCGGTGAGGCGCGAACGCCTCGACGACCGCGTCGAGATCCGGATCCAGGACTACCGCGACGTCCGCGACGCACCGTTCGACGCGATCAGCTCGATCGGCATGTTCGAGCACGTCGGCGCGGCGAGGCTCGACGAGTACTTCACGGACTGCTTCGCGCTCCTGCGCCCCGGCGGGCGGCTGCTCAACCACGGCATCGCGAGACGGCCGGGCCGGGCCGCGTTCTCGAACCGGAGCTTCATCGACCGTTACGTGTTCCCCGACGGGGAGCTGCACGAGGTCGGAACCGTCGTGAGCCGCATCCAGAAGGCGAACTTCGAGGTGCGCAACGTCGAGGGGCTGCGCGAGCACTACGGGCAGACGCTGCGGCACTGGGTCGCGAATCTCGAGGCGAACTGGGACGACGCCGTGCGGCTCGTCGGTCCGGGACGCGCCCGCGTATGGCGTCTCTACATGGCCGCGTCCGCGATCAACTTCGAGGGCGCGCGCACGCAGATCCACCAAGTGCTCGCGGTCCGCAACCACGCGGACGGCCGCAGCGACATGCCGCGCCGTCCTGACTGGGAGCCGGCGCGCTCCTAGCCCGACTTCTCGTCATGGCCGCCGAACTGCTTGCGCATTGCCGAGAGCAGCTTGTTCGTGTAGTCGCCGGCGCCTTGTGAGATGAAGCGGTCGAACAGCGCCGTCGCGATGACCGGTGCGGGGACGCCTTCGTCGATCGCCGCGGTCACGGTCCAACGACCCTCGCCCGAGTCGCTGACCCGGCCGCTGAACTCGGCGAGCTGCGGCGACTCCTGGAGCGCGGCCGCGGTGAGATCGAGCAACCACGACGCGACGACGCTGCCGCGCCGCCACACCTCGGCGACTTTGGGGATGTCGAGGTCGTACGGGTAGAGCGCCGGATTCGACAAAGGCGCGGTCTCGGCGTCGGCCGTGCGGGTCCGGGCCCCGGCGTCGGCGTGGTGCAGGATCGCGAGCCCTTCTGCGTACGCGGCCATCAACGCGTACTCGATGCCGTTGTGCACCATCTTCACGAAGTGCCCGGCGCCGGCCGGTCCGCAGTGCAGGTAACCGAGTTCTTCGGGTGCGGGCTCGCCGGTTCGTCCCGGCGTTCGACCGGCGGCGCCGAGTCCGGGCGCGAGTGCGCGAAAGATCGGGTCGAGGCGGGCGACGACGTCGTCGGGCCCTCCGATCATCAGGCAGAAGCCGCGCTCGAGGCCGAACACGCCGCCGCTCGTCCCGCAGTCGACGTAGTCGATGCCGCGCGGTGCGAGCGCGGCGGCGCGCGCGATGTCGTCGACGTAGTGCGTGTTGCCGCCATCGATGACGGCGTCGCCCGCGGCGAGATGGTCGGCGACATCGTCGAGCACCGCGCCGGTGATGCCGGCGGGCACCATCAGCCAGACCGCGCGCGGCGGGGCAAGCGCGGCGACGAGGTCGGCTACGGAGTCGGTGCCCCTCGCGCCTGCGCTCGCGAGTACCGCGACCGCCGCCGCGTCGGGGTCGTACACGACGCACTCGTGACCGGCGGCCTGGAGCCGCCGGACGAGGTTCGCGCCCATGCGGCCGAGACCGATCATGCCGAGTTGCATCTCAGCTCCTGTCGCTCGTGACCGCTCGTTCGATGTCGCCCGCGACGATGGCGGCGCCCACGATCCCCGCGAGGTTGCCGAGCGCGGCGATGCGGAGCTCGCAGTCGACGTCGATGCGGTCGAGGAACTTGTCGGAGGACTTCACGATGCCACCGCCGACGACGATGAGCTCGGGCCAGATGATCTCGTGCAGCCGCTGCAGGTAACGCTCGAACCGGCTCGACCAGTGCTTCCACGAGAGCTGTTCCCTCGAGCGCGTCGCGTCCGACACCCACGAGTCGGCCAGGTGTTCCTCGACGAAGACATGGCCGAGCTCCGCGTTCGGTACGAGCGCGCCGTTGACCAACAGCGCCGAGCCGACGCCGGTCCCGACCGTGATCACGACGACCACGCCCGCCTGGCCGCTCGCCGCGCCGAAGCGCGCCTCGGCGACGCCCGCGGCATCGGCGTCGTTGAGGACGACGCAGTGGCGACCCGTTGCGCGCGAGAGGAGCTCGGCGGCGTTGGTACCGATCCAGGCCCGGTCGATGTGCGTCGCGGTCCGCACGACCCCGTTCATGACGACGGCCGGAATCGTGCAGCCGACGGGGCCGCTCACGTCGAACTGCCGGACGAGTGACGCGACGGTCTCGGCGACCGCGTCGGGTGTGGCGGGCTGCGGCGTCTCGAGCCGGATGCGGCCTGTCGCCGCCCCTGTGTTGCAGTCGACCGACGCGGCCTTGATCCCGCTGCCGCCGACGTCGACTCCCACGAGCGCGTTCGCGCCGGTATCGCTGCTCACTCGTGAATCAACGTACTCGTCGGAAGGGTAGGTTCCGGGCCGTGTCGGCGTCGCGCAGGCGCGCGTACGGCGGCCACCCGAGCGAAGGAGGCCTGTGCCCGCACCGGCACTCGAGGATTACGCCCTCCTGGGCGACCGCAGCACTGCGGCGCTCGTGTCGCGCGCGGGCTCGATCGACTGGTGGTGCGCGCCGCGCTTCGACGCGCCCGCGTGCTTCGCCCGGCTCCTCGGTACCGCGGATCACGGCTTCTTCGCGATCGCGCCGGTCGAGTCGGCAGCGAGCGCCACGCGGCGGTACCGGCCGGGAACGATGGTGCTCGAAACGGAGCACACCACGCCGACCGGTCGTGTGCGCGTCGTCGACTGTCTCGCCCTGGGCGAGGACCGGCCGACCGTCGTCCGGCTCGTCGAAGGACTCGACGGCGAGGTCGAGATGCGCGTCGAGCTCGTCGTGCGCTTCGATTTCGGGTCCATCGTTCCGTGGGTCCGCCGGGTCGACGGCCGCTGGCGCGCGGTGGCGGGCCCGGACGGGCTCGAGCTGGTGAGCCCGGTGCGGTTGCACGGCCGCGACCACACCTCCGAGGCAACCTTCACCGTCGGGCGCGGCGAGCACGTCCCGTTCGTGCTCGGCTGGTTCCCCTCGGAGGACCCGCAACCTGTCAGCCCCGACGCCCGTGGTCTCGTCGAGTTCACGACCGCGGCGTGGTCGGCGTGGTCGGCACGTTGCGCCTACTCGGGTGAATGGCGCGAGCCCGTGCTGCGATCGCTGCTCACGCTGGAAGCGCTGACCTTCGTCCCGACCGGCGGCATCGTCGCCGCCCCGACCACATCACTGCCCGAGTCGATCGGGGGCACGCGCAACTGGGACTACCGCTACTGCTGGGTACGCGACGCGACACTGACCCTCGAAGCGCTTCTCATCGGCGGCTACAAGACCGAGGCCGCGCGCTGGCGCGGCTGGCTCCTGCGCGCGGCGGCGGGTGATCCCCAGTCGCTGCAGACGATGTACGGCGTCGCCGGCGAACGCCGGCTCACCGAGCTCGAGCTCGACTGGCTTCCCGGCTACGAAGGATCGGCGCCGGTGCGCACGGGCAACGGAGCCCACTCCCAGTTGCAGCTCGACGTGTACGGCGAATTCCTCGACGTGCTGTTGCAGTCGGTGCGCGCGGGCGGCCGCATCGACCCGAACTCCTGGTCGCTCGCGCGACTCCTGCTCGACGCGCTCGAGCAGCGCTGGCACGAGCCCGACGAAGGCATCTGGGAGGTCCGCGGTCCGCGGCGCCATTTCACGCACTCCAAGGTCTTTTGCTGGGTCGCGTTCGACCGCGCGGTCGCGATCGTCGAGATGATCGGGGCCGAAGGCCCGGTCGAGCGGTGGCGGGCGATCCGTGACGAGATCCATGACACCGTCTGCGAGCAGGGCTACGACGAGCAGCGCGGCGCGTTCATGCAGTCGTTCGGTGGTTCGGGCCTCGACGCGGCCGTGCTCATGATCCCGCTCGTCGGCTTCCTTCCGCCCGACGACCCGCGCGTCGTCTCCACGATCGACGTCCTGCTGAACAAGCTCACAAAGGACGGGTTCGTGCAGCGCTACGACGCGACGGCAGCCGAGGTCGACGGGATCGGCGAGCACGAAGGTGTCTTCATCCCGTGCAGCTTCTGGATGGTCGAAGCGCTCGCGCTCGCCGGACGGCGCGACGAGGCGCAGGCGCTCTTCGAACGTTTGCTCGACCTCGCCAACGACGTCGGGCTCTACGCCGAGGAATACGACCCGGACGCGAGCCGCTTCGTCGGGAACTTCCCGCAGGCGTTCACCCACCTCGCACTCGTCGGCGCCGCGCACACGCTCGCACCGCACCGATCGCCCCACCGGCGGCGCCGGAGCGACCGGACTCGACGGTGAACCCGTTGACATAGCTTGTGCTCATGGCCCTCGTGATGAACGTCGTCAAGGGCACGTCGGCGAAACGGCTGCTCGTGCTCGTCCACGGTTACGGGGCCGACGAGCAGGACCTCGGCGGGCTGCTCCCGTATCTCGACCCCGAGGGGTCGTTCGCAGCCGTGATGCCGCGCGCGCCGATCAGCGCACCGGGGACGCCGGGTTACATGTGGTACGACATGGCCGGCGGGGCGGCAGACGTCACCGAGCAGTTCGTGTCCGCGCTCGACACGCTCGACGCGCTGGTCGACGAACAGTGCGAGGAGCTCGGCCTCGATCGCTCCGCAGCCGTCTTCGGCGGTTTCTCGCAGGGCGCGGGCCTCGCGCTCGCGCTCGGGCTCTACGCCGCTACCGACGGCCGGGCGCGTGTGCACCCGTCCGGCATCCTCGCGATGAGCCCGGCCGCGATGACGGGGCCGATCGACGAGACCGGTCGCGACGTCGCCGTGCTCGTGCAGCACGGAACCAACGACCCCCTCATCCCGGTGCAGCGCTCACGCGACCTCGCGCGCGACCTGCGCGAGTTCGGTGTCCCGACCGTGTACCGCGAGTACCCAATGGAGCACCAGGTGGCACTCGAGGGCCTGCGCGACGCGCGGGCCTGGCTCGACGACGTCGTCGCCGGGAAGCGACCCGACGAGCCGGTCCCCGATGACCCGGTCGAGCTCGTCCCGTCGGTCACGACCGCCCAGTGGGAATCCGAGGTGCTGCGCAGCGAGCTTCCGGTCATCGTCGACTTCTGGGCGCCGTGGTGCCAGCCGTGCCGTCAGGTCTCGCCGATCGTCGAGACGATCGCGTCGATGCGCACGTCCTCTTACAAGGTGGTCAAGGTCAACATCGACGACGAGCCGCGCCTCGCGCAGGAGTACAACGTCCAGAGCATCCCGATGATCGGGCTGTTCCGCAACGGCCGGCTCGAACGGGCGTCGCTCGGGCTCAAGCCGCGGCCGCAGATCGAGGCCGAGCTGGGCATGCTCGTCATCCCGTGATCGTCAGCGGCGTTTGAAGGCGTCTGACACGTCGCGCAGCGTCGCGGCGATTGCATCGGCGATCGACGAACCGGCGTGCTTCATCTCGTCGCGCAGCGCCGGATCGCGGAACGCGTCGCCGAGCGTCGTGAACCCCGCGTCGAGCGCGTCGGTGAGCTGGCGCAGCGCGTCGTTCACTTGGTCGCGCTCCGCCGGCCCGAACGCGGCGTTGGCGTCGAAGCGCCCTCGCAGCGACCGGCCGAGCTCGGTGAACGACTCGCCGACCTCGTCCCATTTCCGGCTCGCATCGGTCATGGCTTCCTCCGGCTTCGCGGACGGACCGATGCTACGACCGGGTAGCGCCGGGGGTTACGGGCGCGCGCCGAGCGGAACGAGGTCGGGGCGGTAGATCGACGAGTACCGCACGACCGCGCCGGTGTGCGGCGCCTCGATCATCGTGCCGCCGCCCACGTATATACCGACGTGGTGGTTCGACGGCCCGGACGAACCGAAGAAGACGAGATCGCCCGGCTGCAGATCGCTGATCGGGACGTGCGGGAAGCTCAGGTACTGCGACTGCGATCCGTGCGACATCGACACGCCGCCCTGGGCCCACGCCATCATCGTCAGGCCGGAGCAGTCGAAGGAGTCCGGCCCCGCGCCCGCGTATTGGTAAGGCTTGCCAAGCTGGGCGCGGGCATAGGCGACCGCCGCCGCCGCACCGGAACTCGGAGCCGGGATCGAACCGGGATCGACGCCGACATCGGCGGAGGTCGACGAGATGTTCGACGTTCCGCCGCCATTGTTCGACTGCGCAGCCTGTTGCGCGGCCTCTTCGGCCTGGATACGCGCCCGCTCCGCCGTCGCTTGCGCCGCGAGGCGTTGCTGCTCGATCCGGTTCGCGAGCGTCCGGATGTCGGAGCGGGTCGAGTCGAGGAGGTGCTGCATCTGCGAGGTCGCCTGCTCGATCGCCTTGCGCGCCGCGTCGGCTTCGTTCTCGCGCTTTTGGGCTTCGGCCTTTTGACCCTGCAGCTGCTTCTCCTGGATGTTCAGCTGCTCGTCGAGGATGCCGAGCTGGTCGATCATCTTGTTGTCGGTCTCGGCCGCGGCCTCTCCGTACTTGGCCCGTGAACCCAGCTCCTGCACGTTGGTGGCGCTGATGCCGAGCGGGTCGCCGTTCCCGGCGCCGATGTAGAGCAGCGCGGCGCGGCCGCCGAGCTGGTTGCGCAGCGTCGCTTCCTGCGCCCGGGCCGAGGCGATGCCCGCTTCGGCGTCGCTGATCTGACGCTGCGCGTCCGCGACCGCGTTCTGGGCCTGGAGGTACTGCTCGTCGAGCACGTCGGCGCGGTCGCTGTTCGCCTGGATCTGCGACTCGAGTTGGCGCGCCTGTTGCATCTTGCTCGCGAGATCGCCCTGCGGACTCGCGCTTGCAGAGGGGATAGAGATGGTCGTTGCGCCCAGAGCCAGACCGATCGCCAGGCTCACGGTGAGGTGCCGGCCCCGCATGAAACCGCCACCGCGGTGGGGGCGTGCGCTCCGCCGCGACATGGGGCACGATGCTAGACAATCACCTGCCCCAAATGTCACATCAGCCACGTTTGTGCTGGTCAGAGGGTTAGGACAGGGTGATGCCGGGGCGATTCCGGAGGCGATCGGTCACGAGGCGATCGGCCAGCCCGGACCCGGCACCGGATCGCCCTTGCCGGACACGACCGGCGACGTCCAGTGCTCGTGGCGGGCAATCTCGTCCGCCACTTTCTGCCATTCGCTCGGGCTCCAACCCTGGGCCGCGCCGACGAGCGTCGTGTCGAGGCGCAGGTGCACGAACGCGGGAAGTCGCTCGAGGCCGAGGCTCTCGACGAAGGCGCGGTCGGGGTCGCACCACACCAGCCACCGCTCGACGTCGTCGCCCAGGATCCGCTTGGCGATCGCGGGCGTCGTCGGAACACACACGATCGTGCGGACGTCGCTGTCGCCGAACGTCGCGAAGATGCGTTCGATCACGGGCACGAAGGTCGCGCCCTCGGGCCGATCGGGCAGCACGATGACCGCGAGGTTGAACACGGTGGCCCAGTCGTCGAGCGTCCGGGTCTTGCCGTTGTAGCTCGTGATCGGCAAAAGCGGATCGGGGTTCTTCGCCACGGGCCGTGAAGCTAGCCGCGTGCCGGCCCGCGCCCATGAACCGCGGCGCGTGCCCTCGGAGCAGGCACCGTCTTAGGCTCGGCCGCATGGGAGAGACGGTCGGCATCCAGAGCAACGGCGAGACCGCGCAGGGCTACCTGGCGCTTCCGGCGGCGGGCCGCGGCCCGGCCGTGATGGTGGTGCAGGAGTGGTGGGGTCTCGTGCCCCAAATCAAGGACGTCTGCGACGCGCTCGCGGGCGAGGGCTTCGTCGCGCTCGCTCCCGACCTCTACCGCGGCGAGATCGCGGAGCACACCGAGATGGACAAGGCGGGACACCTCATGTCGACGCTGCCGATGGAACGCGCCGCGCGCGACATGGGCGCGGCCGTCGACTTCCTTCGCAACCACGAAGCCGTCGCCGGAGAAAAGGTCGGTGTCGTGGGATTCTGCATGGGCGGCATGCTGACGCTCGTCGTCGCCGCGCAGCAGGGCGACAAGATCGGGGCCGCGGTGCCCTACTACGGCGCGCCGTTGGGTGACGCGGCGCCGGATTGGTCCGGGCTGTCGGCGCCGGTGCACGGGCACTACGCGGCCGACGACTCCTTCTTCCCGGCCGACGCGGTCAAGGCGCTCGAAGCTCAGCTGCAGGGCATGGGCAAGGACGTGCACCTCGACGTACATGCCGATTGCGGCCACGCGTTCACGAATCCGGCCAACGTGTTCGGCACCTACGACCCCGAGCTGACCGCCGACACCTGGTCCCAGACGGTCGAGTTCCTCCACGAGAAGTTGGGCTGATCCACGCTCGGCGCTGGCTTCGCCCTCGGCTCGGGCGGTCACGCCTCGAGGTCGGCCCACAATCTGGTGACCCGCGGTACCAGCCGGCGCAATTCCTCGAGGTGTGCGCCGCTGAGCTGTTGGATGCGGCGCGTGCCGAGGGGCGTGAGCCGCAGCCGCACGACGCGCAGGTCGTGCTCGTCGACATGGCGGCTGACGAGTCCCGCCTCGACCGCCCGGTCGACGAGACCGACCGCGCTGTGGTGACGGAGGATCAGCGCGTCGGCAACGTCGCGGATCGTCGGGCCGTCGGGCCCGTCGTGCCCGCGGATCGCGAGCAGGAGTTGGTGCTGGGCGGGCGTGATGCCGACGGCGGCGGCCTGGGTCTCGCTCCAGTTCAGGAAGCGGCGGATCCCGGTGCGGAAGGCGAGGAGGCGCCGGTAGTCGGCATCGGTGAGGTCGGTCCGTGAGTCGGGCTCGGGCACGTAATATATCGTAGTACGATATGTTGCGGCGAAAGAGCGACGAAGAAGACGAGCCCCGCCGGAGAAGGTTCGCGAACGGCATCGCGGGCCACTCGCCCGAACTGCTCTTCGCGTCCGTTGTCGTCGGCTTGGCGAGCGGCGTCACCGGCGCCGCATATCTGCTCGCGTTGCACTTGCTCCAACACGTGCTCTGGCCCGACCACTACGACTCGATCCCGGAGTTCGTCGTCCTCGGTCTCGCGGGCGTGGCGGTCGTCGTCATCGGCATGACCCTCGGGCGCCCGCCCGACGTCGAACTCCTCGTCGACAACATCCACGTCTCCGGGAGCGCGCCGGCGGTCCGCTCGCTCCGCTCGCTCGTGCCGATGTCGCTCGTGACGATCTCCGCGGGCGGCGCCGCCGGACCCGAGGCGCCGCTCGTCACGACGTGCGGCACGCTCGGCGGCTGGTTCGCGCGCCGGCGCCAGGCCGACACCGACGGCGCGCGCGCGCTCATCATCGCCGGGATGGCGGCCGCGTTCACCGTCTTGTTCGCGGCGCCGTTCGGATCGGCGATCTTCGCGCTGGAGATCCTGCACCGTCGGGGGATGCAGTACTACGAGGCGCTCGTTCCCGCCATCGTCGGCTCGCTCACCGGCTACGTCTGCCTGGTCGTGCTGACCCACGCGGGCGTCTCGCCGATCTGGCGCATTCCGGGCGTCGACGAGTTGCACCGCACCGACCTGCTGTGGGCCGCGGGCGCGGGGGTTGTCGGCGCGGCTATCGCGGTCGCGTTCACCTATCTCACCATCGGGATGCGGCGGGTGTACGACGTGGTGCCCGCGAGGGCGCGCCCGGTGATCGGCGGCCTCGGGCTCGCGCTGCTCGCCCTGTGGTCGCCGTACGCGCTGACGTACGGCGAGGCGCAGACCGGCGTCGTGCTCACCACGAGCATCGCGCTCGGTGTCCTCGTCGTCGCGTTCTTCGCCAAGCTCATCGCGACCTCACTGACCGTCTCGTCCGGTTGGCCCGGCGGGTTCATCATCCCGTTGTTCTTCATGGGCGCGACGATGGGCCAGATCGCGCACCACATGACGAGTGACGCGCGCGTCGGCATCGTGTGCGCGGCGTTGATGGCCGCAGCGAACGTCGGGGTGACGAAGACCTTGCTCGGTTCGACGTTGGTCATCACGGAGATGGGTGGGATCCGGCTGCTTCCGACCACACTCCTCGCCGCGACGATCGCGTTCCTGCTGACGAGTCAGACCGGTCTGATCGAGTCGCAGCGGGAGCGCGCGCCCAGAGAGTGACCGCGGCTCAGGCGCCGAGCGCGCGGAGCATCGCGGGCGGTATCTCGTCCCGACCCTCGGCCAGGAGTTCGGCGCGCTGCACGTTGATCGCGTCGCGCGGGTCGCGCTCGGGCCATGTGTCCCACGGTCCCGGCGGGATCTCGCCCGCGACGCAGTGGCGCAGGTATTGCTGCAGGACCCGCACCTCGGCTTCCCCGCCGACCGGACCGTGACCCGGAACGATCACCTCCGCGAGATCCGCGACCGCGTCGAGCACGTCCGCCCACACCGCGCAGTCGCCCTGGAACGCGAGCGGCGTGACACCGAAGAAGCAGAGGTCGCCCGCGAACAACACGTCGACGTCGGCCACGAGCGCCATCACATCGCCGGAGGTGTGCCCCGACGCCGGTAACAGTTCGATGCGCGGCGTCAGCACAGCCGCGTCGGTGACGAGATGCGTCACGGGTCGCGTGCCGAGCTCGGCCAGGTCGTCGAACTCCGACTCGAACGCGGGCATGAAGGCCTTGTACGCGGCGAGTGGCATCTCGCCGTCGAGGAGCTGGCTCGTCTGCGGTGAGCCGAGCACCGACGCCGTCGGGAACGCCTTGGTCCCGCCGACGTGGTCGACATGCGCGTGCGTGAGGACGATGCGGCGCACCGGCCGGCCGAGGCGCGCGACCGCGTCGGCGAACGGCTGCCACTGCGAGCGCACCATCAGCGTGTCGACGACGGTGAGGCCGTCGTCGTCGGCGATCACGCCGGCGTTGCTCACACCCGATTCACCACCGGGCTGCAACCACACCCACACGCCTTCGGCCAGCTCGTGGAGGGTGCGGGTTGGGATCGCAACCATGACCGCACGGTACCCTTCGGCCATGTCCGAACGCAGTCGCAACCTGCCTCGCCGCTCCTGCCTGTCCATCCCCGGCTCGAGCGAGAAGATGCTGGCCAAGGGCCCGAATCTCGGGGCCGACATGGTGTTCCTCGACCTCGAGGACGCGGTCGCGCCACTCGAGAAGCCGGCCGCCCGCGACAAGATCATCCACGCCATCAACACGTTCGACTGGGGCGACACCGTGCTGTGCGTCCGCGTCAACGCGTGGGACACCGAGTGGACGTACCGCGACGTCATCGCGATCGTCGAGGGTGCATCGGAACGGCTCGACGAGTTGATGCTGCCGAAGGTCGAGTCGGCCGCGCAGGTGCAGGCGCTCGACATGTTGTTGACGCAGATCGAGAAGGCGACTGGACGGCAGTCGCGTGTGGGCATCGAAGCCCAGATCGAGACCGCGCGTGGTTTGATCAACGTCGACGAGATCTGCGCCGCGTCCGACCGGCTCGAGACGATCATCTTCGGCCCGGCCGACTTCGCGGCGTCGACCGAGATGCCGGTGCTCACCGGCGGCGTGCAGATCGACGAGTATCCCGGCGACCACTTCCACTACGTGTTCTCGCGCATTCTCATGGCCGGGCGCGCGAACGGGCTACAGGTGATCGACGGGCCGTTCCTCAAGATCCGCGAGCTCGAACAACTGCGCGACTACACGATGCGTCCGCGCATCCTGGGCTACGACGGCAAGTGGGCACTTCACCCCGACCAGGTGAAGGTCATCAACGAGGTCTTCACGCCGACGCAGGAGCAATTCGACCGCGCCTTCGACATCCTCGAGGCCTACGAGAAGGCCACTACCGAAGGCGACCGCAAGGGTGCGGTGATGTTCGGCGACGAGATGATCGACGAAGCGAGCCGCAAAATGGCGAACAAGTTCGTCATGCGCGGCGAGCGCGCGGGCATGACGCGCAGCGCTTCGTAACTGTCACACCGTTCCGCCATCATCGTCCGATGGCAGTGGCGGTCGACGATCGGCGTGTGCGAGTCGAGTTGTCTTCGGTGCACGCGTGCGAGCGCGACCTGGCGTCGTTGGTCGACGCGCTCGAGCCGGACGACATCGCGTTGGCACATGCGGCCGACGTCTGGAGCGAGTTCGATCGCATCGAACGACTGGCTGCGAGCGCGAAGACGCTGCTCGCTCGCCGAGTCGCGCAGGCGGGTGCATGGAAGCGCAGCGGCGCCCGTTCGGCCGCCGAGCACCTGGCAAAGCTGAGCGGGACGACGACGAGCTCCGCCCGCCGCACCTTGCAGACTTCGCAGCAACTCGAGACGCTGCCGGCGCTCGGGAACGCCATGCGCGCGGGCGAGTTGTCGGCCGTGCAGGCCGGCGCGGTCGCGGAAGCGGCGTCCGTCGATCCGGGCTCGGAGCGCCGTCTCGTGGCCCTGGCGCAGGCCACGAACGTCAACGAGCTGCGCGAGGAGTGTCTGCGCACGAAGGTTGCGGCCGACATCGACCGCGAGGCGACACACCGGCGCATTCACGAGCAGCGACGGGTGCGGACGTTCGCCGATGCCGAAGGCGCGTGGAACCTCGTCGCACGGGGCACCGCCGAACGCGGCGCCCGGTTCGAAGCCGCGCTCGAACCGAAGGTCGACGAGATGTTCGCACGGGCGCGCTCCGAAGGACGGCGGGAGCCGCGCGAGACGTACGTCTTCGACGCGCTCATGGAGCTGATCGAGCGCGAGCCGGCCGGGGCGCCGCCTCGCCGTGCGAAGCCGCGGTACCTCGCGTTGCTCCACGTCGACGTCGAAGCGTTGACTCGGGGCGCGACCGAGACCGACGAGAGATGCGAGATCGTGGGTGTCGGGCCGGTGCCGGTGCGAGTCGCGCGCGAGCTCCTGGGTGAGTCGATCCTGCACCTCGTCGTCACCAAGGGGATCGACGTCGCGAACGTCGTCCACCTCGGCCGAGGGCCGACGGCCGCGCAACGGATCGCACTGCTGTGGGCGAAGCCGAAGTGCGCGAACGTCCAATGTTCGAGCATGTTCGTGCAGATCGATCACCGGGTGCCGTGGTCGAGGACTCGGCACACGCGTCTCGACGAGCTCGATCCGCTCTGCCCGCACGACCACAAGCTGAAGACGACGCAGGGCTGGTCGTTGGTCGACGGCCGGGGCCGCCGCGCCTTCGTGCCGCCGAGTGATCCTCGCCACCCGCGGCACAAACCTCCGCCGTGAGTCAGCCGGCGAGCGCGTTCTCGGCGAGGCGACGGGCGATGACGCGCAGGCACAGGGTCTCGTCGGCACCCTCGAAGATCGAGAGCACGCGGGCGTCGACGAACAAGCGCGAGACGGAGAACTCCTCGGCGTAGCCCATGCCGCCGTGGAGTTGCATCGCCTCGCGCGTAATCCATTCGGCCGCGCGGCAGACGTAGGCCTTCACCATGGAGGCTTCGAGCGTTCCCTCGCCGGCGGCCATCTTCCGGGCGACGTCGTACGAGAACTGGCGGCCGGCCTGGATCAGCGCAGCCATGCGGGCCAGCTTGGCTTTCGACAGCTGGTAGTCGAAGACCGAGCGGCCGAAGACGTTGCGGTCCTGCGCGTACGACATGCCCGCTTCGAACGCGGCCTGCATCACGCCGACGGCACGGGCGGCGGTCTGTAGGCGGCCGTTCTCGAAGCCGGCCATCTGGAAGTAGAAGCCGCGGCCGACGCCGTCGTCGCCGCCGATCAGATTCTCGGCGGGGACGAACCAGTTGTCGAACGCGACCTCGTACGAGTGCATGCCGCGGTAGCCGATCGTGTCGATCGCGCGGCCTTCCATCGTGCCGCCGCGGCCGTCCCCGAAGGCGAACGAGTGGCCTTGGGCGCGGGGCTTCTCCACGATCAATACGGAGAGCCCACGGTGCGACTTGGAACGGTCGGGATCGGTCCGGGCGAGCAACATCAGGACGTCGGCACGGCCGGCGAACGTGGCCCAGGTCTTCACGCCGCTGATCGACCAGCCACCCTCGGTCGGTGTGGCCGCGACCTTCACGCCGGCGACGTCCGAGCCGTAGTCGGGCTCCGTCACCATGATCCCGACCATCAGCTCGCCGCTAGCGATGAGAGGGAGCCAGGTCTGCTTCTGTTCGTCGGTTCCGCCCGCGACGAGGGCGCGCGTGAGGATCTCGGGCCGGGTCACGAGTGACCCGCCGATGCCGAGCGACCCCCGCGACAGCTCCTCGGTCGCGACGACCATGCCGATGTAGTCGGACTCGCCGCCGGTCGCGAAGCCGCCGAATTCCTCGGGCACGGACAGACCGAAGCCGCCGATCTCCGCCAGCCCGTCGATGATCTCCTCGGGCACGTCGCCGTTCGTGCGGTGGACATGCTCGGCAACGGGACGGATCTTGTCGTCGGCGAATCGCCGGAACGTCTCGGCGACGAGCTCGAAGTCGGCGCCCAAATGCGTCGGTCCCGTTCCCCGCGATGCGCAGCGCTCGGCGAGCAGCTCGAGGAACGCAGGCGCGCGGTGCGCGGCGACGAAGTCGTGTGCCGGCGAAAGGGTCGCCGGGTCGACGCCCCACAACATCTCCCGGCCGACCAGCCGGCTCACGATGTCGCTGACCGCGTCGGCGATGAACGCGTACGCGAGCATCGACTCCAACTCGCCGTGCGTCGCGTACCCCAGCATCACCCGGGCGGCCTCCACCGCGGCCGCCGCGTGCGCGAGGTCGTACGACACGATCTGCTGCTCGTCGAGCTTCGCGACCGACAGCTTCCCGGCGTCGAGCGCCGACTGTGCGAGGTTCGAGACCGCGGCGCTCACGATCGCGGCGGCCAGGTCAACGGCCTGTGCCGCTGCCTGCTGTTGGTCCGTCATGGGCGCGCACGATACCGACCGGCCTGCGCGCTGGTCGCATGCGCACCGAACGGTCTTCGTCTCCCGGTGGCGCTACGGCGACGCGTCGGCTGCGGTGGTCGGTGTCGGTGGCGCCGTCGTTCTCGGCGTGGTGACCGTCGGCGCGGTCGTCGGGACCGGCGGGGCCACGGTCGTCGGGGCGACGGCGGTCGTCGGCGACGTCTCGGGCGCAAAGGTGGTCTCGTCGTCGGGCGCCGCAGTGTCGTCCGTGTGGCTGTCGTTCGAGCGGTATTTCGACGTCGGCTGGTACGAGTAGCCCGGCACCGACTCGCCGCTGCCCGGAGCCGACGTCCACGGGATCGGCTGCGACGGATCGGCCTGCTTCAACAACTTCCACCGGGCGTCGATCAGCGTGAAGACCGCCCGCGCGAGGTACGCGGCGCCGTCCGGGGTGAAGTGCGTGCCGTCGGAGATGCGCGCGGTGATCTCCTTGCCGTTCTCGTCGACGATGTCGCGCGAATACCCCCCGTCGGGACCCGAGAACAGCTTGTACGTATCGAGGTAGACGACGTCGGGCTCGCGCTTCTTCGCCTCTTCGCGCATCACCTCGCCGATGGCCTTTGCGCCGCGGTTCAGGTCCTCGTCGCCGAGCGTCGGCGGGCCGAGCCAGAAGACTGTGCGATGGTGGGGGCCGACGAGGAGATCCATCATCCGAGCAACCTTCATCCGGTACTCGGCTTCCCAGTCGGGCACGCCGTCGCCGTTCGCGTCGACCTGATTCACGACGGGCGAATCGTTCGTCCCGATGATGAAGACCACGGCATCGGGATTATCGGAGTTCATCTGATCGGTCGCGCGCTCGTACCAGTTGCGGATGTCGTTGCTCCACAGACCGCTCGAGACCTTGTAGTCGATGACCGTCTTCACGACGCCGGTCGCGCCGACCTCGTCACCGAGCGCGGGACCGAACGAGCCCGCCAACGAGTCGCCCCCGACCCACAGCGCGAGCGGTTCGGCGTGACTCAGCTTGCGCGGCGCGCTCGCGCGCACGGCCTTGTCCGGGACGAGGGTGCCGTCGCGCCCGAAGGTGTCGATGCGTCCGGAAGGCGGCGACGCGGCGTGCGCGTCGCTGTCCTTGGAGTTGTACGCGTACGCCGCGGCGGCGAGCCCGCCCGCGATCGCGACGACGAGCGCGGCGACGAAAACGCGCGTGCGAGTCTTGCGGCGCGTCGCGTCGAGGCGGTCGCGACGACTGCTCGCGTCCGCGCCGGACGGGTCGGAGGTGGGTATTCGAGGCATCGCGATCCGGGCAGATCGTAGTTGTCCGCCCCGCGCAGACCTACGCGGACGGCTCCTCGCCCTCGGAGCGACCGAGCTGCGTACGGTACAAGTCGGTGTAAACACCACCGAGAGCGAGCAACTCGGCATGAGTTCCGGTCTCGACGATGTGGCCCTTTTCGACCACGACGATGCGGTCGGCGTCGACGATCGTCGAAAGGCGGTGCGCGATCACGATCGCGGTGCGCCCGAGCAGCGCCTCGTCGAACGCGCGCTGGATCGCGAGCTCCGACTCCGAGTCGAGGTGCGATGTTGCCTCGTCGAGAATCACGATCGCCGGATCCTTCAGCAGGAGGCGCGCAATCGCGAGCCGCTGCTTCTCGCCGCCCGACATCCGGTACCCGCGCTCGCCGACAACGGTGTCGAGACCGTCCGGCAACGACAGGACCAGGTCGCGGATGCGGGCGCGCTCCAGCGCCTGGTGGAGCTCCTCGTCGGTCGCGGAAGGCCGCGCGAATCGTAGGTTGGCGCGGATCGTGTCGTGGAACAGATGCGGATCCTGCGGAACGAGACCGATCGCGGCGTGCACGGACTCGAGTGTGAGGTCACGCACGTCGTGACCGTCGATGCGCACCGAACCTTCGACGGTGTCGTACACGCGCGGAACCAGCATCGCGATCGTCGTCTTGCCCGCGCCCGAGGGACCGACCAGCGCGACCGTCTCGCCCGCTTCGACGACCAGCGACACGTCACGCAGCGTCCAGTCGCTCGGTTCGTCCGCGCCGGGAGTGCCCGGGGCTTCGAGTGATTCGAGCGAGACCTCACGGCCCGGCGGGTGGCGGAACCACACGTGCTCGAGCTCGATCCGGCCGGCCGGGTCAACGAGGTCGACGGCGCCGGGACGGTCTGCGATCGCGGGCGGGAAGTCGAGGACTTCGAACACCCGCTCGAACGACACGAGCGCAGTCAGCACGTCGACGCGAGAGTTCGTGAGCTGCGCGAGCGGTTGGTAGATCTGGTCGACGTAGAGGACGAACGCGGCGAGCGTGCCGATCTGGATCGTTCCCGAGATCGCGAGGTTGCCCCCGATCCAAAAGACGATGGCACTGCCGATCGCGGCGACGAGCCCGAGTGCGACGAACAGCACTCGGCTGTAGACCGCGGTCGTCACGCCGACGTCCCGCACGCCCCCGGCACGCGCCGCGAACTCCGACCGCTCGCGGTCGGGCCGACCGAAGAGCTTCGCCAGCATGGCGCCGGCGACGTTGAACCGCTCGGCGGTGATGTTGTTCATCTCCGCGTTCTGCTGCATCCCGATGCGCGCCAGCTTCTGAATGCGCGGGCCGAGCCGGCGCGCGGGGTACACGAACGCCGGCAGGGCAAACAGCGTCAACAGCGTGATCTGCCAGTTGAGCTTGAACATGATGGTGAGCGTCACCGCGAGCTGGATGATGTTCTGCAGCACGGTCCCCAACGTGGTAGTCACCGCCTGTTGCGCGCCGATGACGTCGTTGTTCAGCCGCGACTGCAGCGCGCCCGTCTGGGTGCGGGTGAAGAATGCGATCGGCATGCCCTGCACGTGGTCGAACAGCTCGACCCGGAGGTCGTAGATCAGTCCTTCACCGATGCGCGCCGAGTAGTAACGCTGTACGAGTGAGAGCGCGGCATTGGCGAGGGCGAGGCCGACGGCCGCGAGCGCGATCCACATGACCATCGTGCGGTCGTGCTGCGGGATGGCGACGTCGATCAGTCGGCGGACCAGCAACGGCGGGATCGCAGTGGTCACCGCGCCCGCGATCACCGAGACGACGAAGGCGACGAGCGCGGCGGTGTACGGGCGCAGGTACGTGAACACCCGGCGCATGACCGCACGGTCGATGCGCCGCTGGCGGGCCGCCTCGTCGTGGCGGAAGCCCATCATCGTGCGGTGCTCCATCATCGGCGAGCGAGGGTACCGGCATCAGCCCGGGCCCCGGTTCGCTCCTAGCATCCGTCCATGGCCAATCAGACGCAGACCGACGCCGAGGTGCGCGAGCAACTCGTCGAAACCGTCCGGCGATTCATCGCGCGCGAAGTCGCGCCCGTCGCCACCGAGATGGAGCACGCCGACGAGTACCCCGAAGCGATCGTCGAGCAGATGAAGACGCTCGGTCTCTTCGGCATCACGATTCCCGAGGAGTACGGCGGCCTCGGCCTCGACCTGCTCACGTACATCGGTGTGGTCGAGGAGCTCGCGTACGGGTGGATGTCGCTCTCGGGCGTCGTCAACACGCACACGATCGCCGCGCACCTGATCGTGCATCACGGCACCGAGGAGCAGAAGCAGCGCTGGCTCCCGCGCATGGCCGCGGGCGAGCTGCGCGGTTGTCTGTCGTTGTCCGAGTCGGACGCCGGCAGCGACACCCGCAACCTCGCCTGCCGGGCCGAGCTCGATGGCGACGAGTACGTCGTCACCGGCACGAAGATGTGGGTCACCAACGGCGAGCGGGCGGCGATCGTCGCGCTGGCCGTGCGCACCGACGAAGGCATCTCGTGCCTGATCGTCGAAAAGGAGCCGGGGCCGAAGTCCGGCGGCATCACGGTGAGCCGCAACATCGGCAAGCTCGGGTACAAGGGCATCGAGACCGTCGAGATGACGTACGACGGCCACCGCATCCCGGCATCGTCGCTGCTTGGCGATCCCGGTCGCGGTCTCGGTTACATCCTCGGCGCGCTCGAGGTCGGCCGGATCAACATCGCCGCCCGCGCCGTCGGGGTCGCGCGCGCCGCTTTCGACGCGGCCCTCGCGTACGCGCAGGAGCGGCGCACGATGGGCAAGGCGATCGCCGAGCACCAGGCGATCCAGATGAAGATCGCCGACATGGCCACCAAGCTCGAGGCGGCCCGCCTGCTCGCGCGCAACGCCGCCGAACGCAAGCAGGCGGGGGAGCGCGCCGACGTCGAGGCCGGGATGGCCAAGCTCTTCGCGAGCGAGGCCGCGTTCGAGATCGCGACCGAAGCCATGCGGATCCACGGCGGCGTCGGCTACTCGACCGAGCTCCCGGTCGAGCGCTATTACCGCGACGCGCCGCTCATGATCATCGGCGAGGGCACGAACGAGATCCAGCGCCTCGTCATCGCGCGCGGCCTGCTCGCTCGGGCCTCCGGTCAGAACCCTCGGTAAGGTCGTCGACATGACCGTGTACGAACGGCCCTTCGGGCGCTACTTCGAGGACTTCGAGCCCGGCGACGTCTACAAGCACTGGCCGGGAAAGACGATCACGGAGTTCGACGACCATCTCTTCTGCATGATGACGATGAACCACCATCCGTTGCACACGGACGCGTGGTACGCGGAGCGCCAGACGCAGTTCGGCAAGAACGTTGTCGTGGGCAACCTCGTGTACTCGCTGGTGCTCGGGATGTCGGTTCCGGATGTCAGCGGCGTCGCGATCGCGAACCTCGAGGTGGAGTCGCTGCAGCACAAACGGCCGACCTTCCACGGCGACACCATCTATGCCGAGACGAAGGTGCTCGACAAAAAGGAGTCGCAGAGCAAGCCCGACCGGGGAGTCGTGAGTGTCGAGACCCGCGGATTCAACCAGCGGGGCGAAGAGGTGTGCTACTTCCGTCGCAGCGTGATGATTCCGAAGCGCGACGCGGCGCCGGCTCGCGAACGGCCGTACACGAGTCCCGAGTAGCGCGCCGTCGCGGGTCCGTCGATTGCGGGCGCGACCCGTATAGCGTCGTGTGACCGTCGTACCCGGAGGCCTGCCGTGACCGATCTCCCGCCGCCCCCGCCGCCGCCCCCGTCGTGGAACCCGCCCCCTGGCGACCGCTCCCCGGACGCCGGCGCGGCGCTGTCGTACGGCTGGCAGAAATTCCAGCAGAACGTGGGCCCATTGCTGATCGCGGTCCTGATACCGGTCGCGGTGCAGGCCGTGCTCTCGATCATCGGTCGAGCCGTTGTCCACTCGTTGTTCGTCGGCTTCATCTTCCAGATCATCGGTATCGCGCTGAGCGCCGCCGCCGGCCTCGGTATCTATCGCGTCGCGCTGCAGATCACCGCCGGTGAGCCGGCCGACATCGGAAAAGCGTTCGAGTACGACCGCTGGGGCGAGTGGATCATTTTCTCGATCATCTTCGGTCTGATGGTCGGCATCGGACTCGTGCTGTGCATCGTCCCCGGCCTGCTCGTGCTCGCGTTCTTCGGTCTCGCTCCGTTCTTCTTCATCGACAAACGCATGAGCCTCGGCGAAGCACTCACCGCGAGCCGGATGGCGGTGCAGACCAAGGGCCTCGCCTTCCCCGTCCTGTTGTCGATCGTCGTGGGCTTCCTCGGCATCATCCTGTGCTTCGTCGGCGTGCTGATCACCGAGCCGATCGCGTACGTCGCCGTGGCCTTCCTCTACCGATACGCGGCGGGGCAATCGGTCGCGGCCTAGCGCGGCCGAGCGGCTGAGCGGCTCAACGGGCGATGCCGCCCGGCGATTGCCTGTTCTGCAACATCGTTGCGGGCGAAGCACCGGCTCACATCGTGCTGGACGACGGCGACGTCGTCGCGTTCCTCGACCACCGGCCCGTGTTCAAGGGCCATGTTCTCGTCGTCCCGCGCCGGCACGTCGTCACGCTGCCGGAGCTACCGACACCACTGCTGACCGCCGTTTTCGTCGCGGTGCAACGGTGCGCGCAGGCCGTCGTCGACGGCCTCGGCGCCCAGGGCTCGTGGATCGCGCAGAACAACGTCGTGAGCCAGGCCGTGCCGCACGTCCACGTGCACGTCGTCCCGCGTACGAGGGGCGACGGTCTGCGAGGGTTCTTCTGGCCGCGCCAGAAGTACGCGAACGACGAGGAGATGGCCGAGTACGCGGGCCGGCTGCGGGCCGCGCTCGCCTGAGCGGGCTACTCCGGTTGGTTCGCCTCTTCGACGGCCTTGCGCACCTCGGAGAGGCGATACCGCCGATGACCGCCGATCGTCTTGATCGCCTGCAAGCGGCCGGTGCGCGCCCAGCGCGTCACGGTCTTCGGATTGACGCGGAACATCTCCGCCACTTCTGCGGGCGTCAGCAATCGGTCCTCGGCCCCACCCTCGCCGGGCATCATGTTTGTCCGCCCTTTTCCCGCCGTTCACCGGGACCACCCCACCCGGGTTGCCGCTCATAGTTGCAGAAAACGGGAATTGGGAGTCAAATCCGACGACAAATTCGGCTACGGACCGTGACGGCCGGGCGCTTTCGTCTCACTTTCGGAGAAGCTTGCTTCTCGACCGGCCCGGTATGTAATTTTCGAACGACGAGATGCACCCCCGTTCCCCGCCAGGGAGGGGCCATCTCTCGACGATGCTCCCGCCCCCGCACGGGGGCATCGTCGCGTTCGGGCTCCTTTCCGCCGCCACTTCGGCCCGCCAACCCAACGCGCTTCGACGCCGCCGCTTGCACTCTCAGCAATGTAATGATGTAATGACTGCATGCCTACCAAAGCCGACACGAAGACGCTCGAGGGCTGGTTCGCCGGCCGCCTCCCGGACGAGTGGTTCACGGGCCCGCCTGACGTGAGCGCCGATCGCGAGGAGATCGTCGTCGTCGGGACCGTCGCCGAGCCCGACTACCCGACCGACGCCGACGACGCCACCATCGCCGCCGCACGCCGGGCCCGCATCCAGCGTTTCCGGGAGGAGACGCGCGAGGCGCGCATGCGCATCGCCGACGAGGCGGAGGCGCGCACGGGCCGCAAGGTTGCGTGGGGAGCGCGCTGTGGCGACGAGGAGACGATGTTCACCTCACTCGCGGTGCCCGTGATGACGCGTCTGCGCATGCGGGAACGCCAGACACTCGACACGCTCGTGGGCGCGGGCGTCGCCCGGTCGCGGTCGGACGCGCTGGCTTGGTGCGTGCGGCTCGTGCGCGAGCACGAAGCCGAGTGGATCGACGAGCTGCGCGACGCGCTCGTCGCCGTCGAGGCTGCGCGCGCGAACGGACCGAATCCGTCCTAGCGAAAGCGCGCGTCGGTCAGCTGAGGACGCGCTTTTTGAACCCGCTGATGCCCTGCTGCAGGAACAGCGCGGTGAAGCCCGCGATCGCGAGATAGATCCAGATCGCCGCCATGTGCGGGACACCGTTCGTCAACGACATGCGCATTCCCTCGCTCAGATACACGAGCGGGTTGACGAGCACGCCCCACTTCAACCAGGGCAGCGGCGTGAGGCTCTGCCACGGGTAGTAGACGGCGCCGAGGAACGTCATCGGGATCACGAGCAGACTGAAGATCAAAGGCACTTGTCGGGGCTCGACCCGGGTGCCGATCGTGAGTCCGAGCGCGGCACAGAGCACCGCCGCCATCGGCAGCAGCGTGACGAGGTACCACCAGTGCACGCTGAGGTGCACGGGCGTGGCCGGGACGAACGTCGCGAGCACGAACACGACCCCGGCCGCGATCATCGCCTGGATCGCGCCCGACGCGACCTTCTCGAGCGCGACGGCCCAGACCGGCATCGGCGCGAGCACGCGGTCTTCGATCTCACGCGTGTAGCCGAAGTCCTGCACGAGCGGCAGCGCGACGGCTTGAACGCCCTGGAAGATCATCGAGCTCGCGATCACGCCGCCGACGAGGAGAGTCGAGAACTCCGCCGCTCCTCGCGCGCCGCCGATCGCCTGGCCGATCTTCGGGAACACGTACGCGAACACGAAGATCAAGAGCAACGGCTGCATCACCGTGCGGCCGAGGAACATCCAGATCTCCTTGCGCAACACCGCGAGGTCGCGCAGCAACAGCGCGCCGAACGCGCTCCTCGAGGATGCGCTCTTCGGCCGGACCGCGATCGTGGTCGTGCTACTCACGCAGTTCCCTCCCCGTGAGGTCGATGAACACCGTCTCGAGCGTCGTCTCCGTGACGCCGACGTCTTGTACGGCGAAGCCCAGATGGTCCGCCCGCGTGATGATCTCGGGCAGGGTCGCCCCGCCCGCGTGGAGGTACGCGAACACGGTGCCGTCGACGACGCGCGTCGCGCCGACACCCGGCATCTTCTCGAGCTCGCGCGCGAGGGCGTCGAGGTCGCCGGCCGCGTGCAGGCGGACCTCGGTGTCGGCGTCGATCGAGCGCTTCAGTGCGACCGGCGTGTCGAGCGCGAGCAGACGGCCGTGGTCGACGATCGCGACGCGGTCGCACAGCTGATCGGCCTCTTCCATGTAGTGCGTCGTGAGCACGATGGTCTGCCCGCGCGTGTGCAGCTCGCCGATCACGTCCCACAGCGCGAGGCGGCTCTGAGGATCGAGGCCGGACGTCGGCTCGTCGAGGAACAACACGTCGGGGTCGTGCATGATCGCCCGCGCCACCATCAGCCGCTGCGCCATGCCGCCCGACAACTCGTTCACGTCGGCTTGCGCGCGGTCGGCGAGGCGGAACTGCTCGAGCAGCGCGCCGCTGCGCTCGCGGGCCTCGCGCGCGCCCATGCCGAAGTACCGCCCGTGGAAATACAGGTTCTCGAAGACGTCGAGCGCCCGGTCGAGCGTGTTCGTCTGGGGCACGACACCGATGACCTGCTTGGCGATCGCCGGGTTCGCGACGACATCGATGCCGCCGACGAACGCACTCCCCTCGGTCGGGATGACACGCGTGGTGAGCATGCCGACCGTCGTCGTCTTCCCCGCACCGTTCGGTCCGAGCAGGCCGAAGATCTCGCCGCGGCGAACGCGCAGATTGAGCTTTTCGACGGCTCGCACGGATCCGCCGCGACCTTCGAAGACCTTGGTCAAGTCCTCGGTGACGATGACGTCGCCGTCCGTCTCGCGATGCGTGTCCAACGATTGCGTGTCAACGGCCATCACCGGCTCCTTCCGGCTTGGAGTGTACGGGCCGCTGTTCAAGTCGCCGGTCGCATGGGTATTGTCCCCGGGAATGTCCGGGGGGATGCGCGTCGTGTTCAACGGTGTCCGCGGCTCTACGCCGTGTGCGGGGACCGAGTACGCACGCTACGGGGGCCACTCCTCGTGCGTCGCGATCGAACGCGACGACGCTCCGCCCATCCTGTTCGACCTCGGCACCGGACTCCGGCCGTATGCCGCCCGCTGCCCGGGCGTCTTCCACGGCACGGTGCTGCTGTCGCACCTGCACTGGGACCACGTGCAGGGCCTTCCGTTCTTCACGCCCTTGCACGTCGACGGCGCCACGCTCGACGTGTACGGCCCGCGTCAGGACGAGGGCGCGCTCGGCGACGTCTTCACCCAGATGATGCGACCGCCGTTCTTCCCGATCCGGCCGAGCCAGCTCACCGGCGATGTCCGGTTCCACGACGTCGGTGACGACGACTTCCCCATCGGCGAGGCGAAGGTGCGGTCGCGGTGGGTCCGCCACGTCGGCCCGACGCTCGGGTTCCGGGTGTCGATCGACGGCCACTCGGTCGCGTACATCCCCGACCACGGTCCCGGGTGCGTCCCCGACCACGCCGACGACTACGTACCGCCCGAGATGCTCGAGCTCTGCGACGGCGTCGACGTCCTGATCCACGACGCGCAGCACACGGCCGGCGAATACGAGGCCAAGCGCCACTGGGGTCACTGCACCATCGACTACGCGGTGCGGATCGCCCGCGAGTCCGGCGCCCGCCGGCTCGTCCTGTTCCACCACGACCCGGCGCACGGCGATCGCGACATGGATGCGATCGAATGCTTCGCCCAGGAGCTCTCGGCGCGAGTCGGCGGTCCGCCCGTGATTGCCGCGTACGAGGGCTTGGAGATCGAGGTTCCGACGGTCCGGCGCGCCGGGGTATGAGTCACAGCGGTTTCCAGGTCTTCCAATCCGATGCCGCGTCCCTGCGAACGGTGCTCGGGCACTTCGCCACCGGTGTGGCGATCATCACCGCGGTCGACGGTGAGGAACCTGTCGGGATGGCGTGCAATTCGTTCACGTCGGTGTCGCTCGAACCCCAGCTCGTGTTGTTCTGCGCGGCGAAGTCGTCGACCACCTGGCCGCGCATACAGACCGCGCAGAAATGGGCGGCGAACATCCTCGCCGAGGACGCCGAGGAGGTCAGTCGCGTGTTCGCGCAGAAGGGCGCCGACCGCTTCTCCCGCATCGCTTACACGGTCGGCCGTACCGGCGCGCCGATCCTCGAGTCGGCGCTCGCGTTCGTCGACTGCGAGACGATCGCCGAACACGACGCGGGCGATCACGTGATCGTGGTGGGCCGGGTCCTCGAGCTCGGCTACGCGGCCGACTGCAAACCGCTGCTCTTCTACCGCGGCGGCTACGGGCGCTTCGACGTCTGACGGCTGCTGACGTCCGCCCTAGAGGCGCCGGCGGACCCAGTCGGCGACGTGCATCCGGGTCGTGGCCGCGAGGATCGCGACGACCGCGGCCGCGAGCACGAGCACCCACGCGAGCGGGCCGATCCCGACGAGGAAGCCGAGAAAGGCCACCGCGAGGACGATCGCCGCGAGCGCGTCCTGGGCGCGCACGGTCGTCACGGGCACCGTGCGCTCGGCCGGCGGGACGCTGTTCGCGGGCAGACGGGGGAGCACCCAGCGCTCGAACCCTTTGTGCAGCACGTTGCCTTCCGGTCCGGCGAGTGCGCCGACGGCGAGGAACAGCGCGACGACCGGCACGACCCAGGACAGCCGGAACACGAAGGCGGCGAGGAGGACGATGCCGACCGTCGCCTGCGCCGCTCGATCGGTGCGGGAATCGACCGCGTCGACCGGCTCGTTCACCGCCGCACCCTACTCATCGGCGTCCAGCGCGCTCTCAGACGCAACGCTCAACCACAACCGCGATCAGCGGTGACATGAACGCACTGCGCTCTTCCGTATTCGCGCACATATCGCTACGCTGCGTGTTCAGAGCAGCCTTCGGGAGGGGAGAACGGTGCGGCTTCGTGGCTCGGTACGTGACGTCGACGAGGCGGACGCCGGAGCCGCCGACCTCGCCGAGATGGGTGGTTCCGAGGTCCTGGCGAACAGCCTCGACGTCGGCCGGATCCGGGAGGCCACACGCCGGCGCCGCCTGTGGCGGGTGGCCCTCGTCATGGCGCCCGTCTTCGCGTACTTCTGGTTCCGCATCCTTTCCGGCAACCCCATCCGCTTCGGCCTCCCCACGCTCAACGAGACCCAGCTGCAGATCTTCCTGCCGCTCGGTCTCATCTTCGTGCTCTGCATCGTGCTCGTCGTCCCGATGGTGGCGATGGGACGGTCACCGCACGTCCGCTACGACGCGAGCGAGATCTCCACGTCGTTCGACGACGTCGTCGGACTCGGCCCGGTAAAAGAAGAGGTCATCAAGTCGCTCAACCTCTTCCTCGGCTACCAGACCTTCCGGCGCGTGATGGGCGGGAATCCGCGCAAGGGTGTGCTCTTCGAAGGTCCGCCCGGAACCGGCAAGACGTACATGGCGAAGGCGATGGCGCGCGAAGCCGCCGTACCGTTCCTCTTCGTCTCCGCGACCGCGTTCCAGTCGCAGTACTACGGCGCGACCGGCCGCAAGATCCGCAACTACTTCAAGGAGCTGCGCAAGGCCGCGGCCGAGGAGGGCGGCGCGATCGGCTTCATCGAAGAGATCGACGCGATCGCCGGCGTCCGCAGCGGCATGCGTTCGACGCCGTACGCCGACGCGCAGGGATGGCACGGCGCCGACCCGCACGGCCGGCACGTCGAGGCGAACATGAACGAAGGTGTCTCGGGTGTCGTCAACGAGCTGTTGGTGCAGATGCAGTCGTTCGACGCGCCGAGCAGCAGTCACCGGGTCAGCGGGTGGTTCATCGACGTCCTCAACCGGCACCTGCCCGCGCACCGCAAGATCGCGAAGCGACCGCCCCGACCGTCGAACATCCTGATCATCGCGGCCACCAACCGCGCCGCCGACCTCGACCCCGCGCTCTTGCGTCCGGGACGGTTCGACCGGTCGATCCACTTCGATCTCCCGAGCCGGTCGGGACGGCGCGAGATCATCGACTACTACCTCGATCGCAAGGCGCACGTGCCCGAGCTCGACAAGGAAGAACGGCGCGACGCCCTGGCGGCGATGACGTACGGCTACACGCCGGTGATGCTCGAGCACATCTTCGACGAAGGGCTCGTCTGGGCGCTGCGCGACGGGCAGATGGCGATGGACTGGTCGCATGTGCAGCAGGCGAAGCTGACCGAAGAGATCGGGCTGAAGCAGCCCGTCGAGTACACCGAAGAGGAGCGGCGAACGATCGCGACCCACGAGTCGGGCCACGCGACGATCGCCTATCTCGTCGGCCAGAACCGCAAGCTCGAGGTTCTGTCGATCATCAAGCGCCGCGACGCGCTCGGCCTGCTCGCGCACAGCGACGGCGAGGAGCGCTTCACGCGCACCCGGTCGGAGCTGCTCGGCATGATGAAGATCGCGTTCGGCGGCATGAGTGCCGAGGAACTGTTCTTCGGCGAGAGCGGCACCGGTCCGAGCGGTGATCTCGTGCACGCGACGCGTATTGCCGCGCAGATGGTCGGCTCCTTCGGCATGGCCGGTTCGCTCGTCTCGTTCGAAGCGGTCGAACCCGGCCCGATCTCGCAGGGGATCGTCGGCAAGGTGCTCGGCAACGAGGACGCACGCGCCGCGGTCGAGAAGCTCCTCGCGCAGGCGAAGGCCGACGTGCAGACGATGCTCGACGACAACCGGCACCTCGTGATCGCGTTGCGCGACGAATTGCTCGCAAAGGACGAGCTCGTCGGCGACGAGATCGTGGAGGTGCTGCGCGAAGCCGAGGCGCGCCGGCGCTTCGATGAGGACGGTTTCACGAGCTGATCCGGACACTTCGGATCGCGTCGAAATCCCGGAAAGCGAAGAAAAAGCGCGCTGCTAGCCTCGGCCGAGGTGGCAGGCGAAGACGAGGCTGAACCGGCGCGAACGACCGATGGCGCGGCCGAGCGCGCGGCGAACAAGGCGTCGCGCAAACAAGGTTGGCGCCTCATGCGCGAGGCGGTGGGCAGCCACCCCGGCCTCATGCTGCTCGGCATCGGTTCCGGCCTGGTGTGGGCGGCCGCGCGCGTGACGGTCCCGCTGCTCGCGGGCGCCGCGATCGACCACGGCATCGCGGTCGACAACACGAAGGTGACCTTCGCGCTCACTGCACTGATCTTCGCGGTCGGGGCAGTGCAGGCGGTCGGAACGGGTCTGCGCCGCTATTCCGCATTCGGGCTCGCGTGGCGGGTGGAGACCGACATCCGCATGCGCCTGGTCGCGCACCTGCAGCGTCTGCACTTCGCCTTCCACGATCAGGCGCAGACCGGCCAGCTGATGGCCTACGCGAACACCGACATCCAACAGATCAACAACGTCATCCTGTTGATCCCACTCACGATCGCGAGTTCGATCCAGATGGTCGCGGTCGTCGTCATCCTTGCGGTGCAGAGCCCCGGGCTCGCGTTGTTCGCGCTCGGGCTGCTGCCACTGCTCAACTTCTCCGCCGCGCGATTCAACCGGCGGATGTTCCCGATCGGCATGGCGCTGCAGCACGAGCTGTCCGACCTGTCGGGCGTCGTCGAGGAGAGTGTCACCGGCATCCGGGTCGTGAAGGGCTTCGGCGTCGAGCGCCTGCAGCGCGGGCGGCTCGCGGGAGAGGCGCAGAGCGTCTACGACCGCTCGATCGACCAGGCGCGCCTGCGGGCGAACTTCATGCCGCTGATCGACCTGCTCCCGGCGCTCGGACTCGTCGGCATCCTTTGGTACGGCGGCCATCAGGTCCTCGCCGGGAACCTGTCGGTCGGCGACATCGTGTCGGCGAACCTCTTTGTCGTCATGCTGATCTGGCCGCTGCGCATGATCGGCATGCTCGTCGGTCAGCTGCCCCGGTCGGCCGCGGCCGCGGGCCGGATCCAGTCGGTGCTCGGGACCGATCCGGAGATCGAGGACGTCGCGCACGGTCACGCGTTGCCCGACGGCCCGGGCGCGGTCCGGTTCGACCGGGTGACGTTCGGCTACGGGCGGGGGCCGGCGGTGCTCGACGGTCTCGACATCTCGATCGCCGGAGGTGAAGCCGTCGCACTCGTCGGCGCGACCGCGTCGGGCAAGACGACGGTCGCCCGCCTCATCCCCCGCTTCTACGACGTGCATGCGGGCCACGTCCGCATCGACGGCGCCGATGTGCGCGACACGCGACTGAACGAGGTGCGTCGCGCGGTCGGCCTCGTGTTCGAGGACACGTTCCTGTTCTCCGACAGCGTGCGCAACAACATCGCGTTCGCGGATCCCGAGGCCCCCACCGAGGCGGTAGTGCGCGCCGCGCGGCTCGCCGGCGCCGACGAATTCATCCGCGACCTACCCGAGGGCTACGACACGATCATCGGCGAGCACGGCTATTCGCTCTCGGGCGGACAGCGTCAGCGCGTCGCGATCGCACGCGCGGTTCTCGCCGATCCCCGCATCCTGATCCTCGACGACGCCACGTCATCGGTCGACCCGTCGAAGGAACACGAGATCCGCGCCGCACTCGCGGAGGTGATGCGGGGCCGGACGACGATCATCATCGCTCACCGACCCGCCACGATCGCGCTGGCCGATCGCGTGCTGCTGCTCGACGAAGGCCGCGTCGTCGCCGACGGTACGCACGAACGTCTCCTCGCGAGCTCGCCGCGTTACCGCGAGGTGCTCGCGCGCGCCGCGCTCGAAGAAGCCGAAGCGGCCGCGGCCGCGCAGGCAGCCGGGGGCGACGAGCTCGCGGATCTGCCCGGAGTAGGTGACTGATGGGGCGCTGGGTCGAGAGTGTTCCCGACGAGACGCTGTCGCGTGACGAGGCGACCCGCGTCGTCCGCCGGCTCATGCTGATGCTGCGGCCGCAGCGCGCGCTGATCGGGATCTCGACCCTGGTGTTGATGGCCCAGGCGGCCACGCTGCTCGCGGGGCCGTTGCTCGTGAAGCACGGCATCGACGCGGGTCTCCCGCACGGCAACTTCCACGGCGACGTCGGCGCGCTCAACCTCACCGTCGTCATCTACCTCGTCGTCGCGGTCATCGGCTTCGTGTTGGGGCGGATCGCGATCATCCTCGTCGCCCGCATCGGCGAGCGGTTCCTGCAGGAACTGCGCGAGCGGTTGTTCGGTCACATGATGAGCCTGTCGCTCGACTATTTCGAGACCGAGAAAACCGGAAAGATCGTCGCGCGCATGACGTCCGACATCGACGCGATCCAGGAGCTCGTGTCGCAGGGCCTCGTGCTCTTCGTGCAGAACGCGTTCGTGTTCGCGGGCGCGGTGATCGTGGTGCTCGTCGTCTCGTGGCAGTTGGCGCTCGGCATCCTGGTAATCGTCCCGCCGGTGTACGTGGGAAGTCGCTGGTTCCGGCGCGTGTCGAACAAGGCGTATCTCGAGGTGCGCGACCGCATCTCGACGAACCTGAGCACGCTGCAGGAGAACCTCGAAGGTGTGCGGGTCGTGCAGGCGTTCGGCCGCGAGGACGCGTTCACGCGTCGGTTCGACCGCACGAACGAAGACCAGTACCACGCGAACATGCACACGGTTCGCATCTCGTCCAAGTACTTCCCGATCATCGAGTACGCAGGCGTCGCCGGGACGGCGGTGATCATCGGCTACGGCGGTTGGCTCACGACGCGCGGGGTCGTCACCGTCGGGACGGTCGCGGCGTTCGTGCTGTGGCTCAACAGCCTCTTCGAGCCCATCAACCAGCTGAGCCAGCTCTACAACACCGTGCAATCGTCGGCCGCGGCCCTCGCGAAGATCTTCGGTGTGATCGACACCCGGCCCTCGATCCGCGAACTGCCGGGCGCCGTCGACATCCCGAGCTCGGGGGAAGTCAGCGTCGACCACGTCACCTTCGCGTACGGCACGAACGAACCGGTACTACACGACGTGTCGCTGCACATCGGCGACGGCGAACGGATCGCGCTCGTCGGTCCGACCGGTGCCGGCAAGTCGACGCTCGCGAAGCTGGTGGCGCGGTTCTACGATCCCGTCGAGGGTGCGGTGATCATCGGAGGTGTCGATCTGCGCCACGCGACGTTCGCGTCGTTGCGCAGCCGCGTCGTGGTCGTTCCGCAGGAGGGGTTCCTGTTCGCGGGGACCCTGCGCGACAACGTGCGCGTCGGCCGGCCGGAGGCGACCGACGCCGAAGTCGAGACGGCATTGCGCGCGCTCGGGCTGTACGACCGGTTCGCGGCGTTTCCCGAAGGACTCGACACCGAGGTCAGGGAACGGGGTTCACGCCTCTCAGCGGGCGAGCGCCAGCTCGTCTCGCTCACCCGCGCCGCGCTCGCCGATCCGTCCGTGCTCATCCTCGACGAGGCGACGTCGAACCTCGACCCCGGCACCGAGCACGCGGTCGAACGGGCGCTGGAACGCCTGATGGCGGGGCGCACGACGGTCGTGGTCGCGCACCGACTGTCCACTGCGGCCCGGGCCGACCGGATCGGCGTCGTGTACGACGGCCGGCTCGCGGAGCTCGGGTCGCACGGCGAGCTCGTGGCCGCGGGCGGGCACTACGCCGAGCTGTACCGCGCGTGGGCCACGCATCAGGCGACCGACGTCGCGTAGAGCCGCGTCAGCTATTTTCGCGTCATGGTTGCGACTCCGATCGTCTACGACCCCTACGACTACGCGATCGACGCGAACCCGCATCCGATCTGGAAGCGGCTGCGCGAGGAGGCGCCCGTCTATTACAACGAGCAGTACGACTTCTACGCGTTGAGTCGCTTCGAGGACGTCCTCGCCGCGCATCTCGACCCGGCGACGTACAGCTCGGCGCACTCGACGGTGCTCGAGATGATGACGGACGATCCGGACCCGTTCATGGCGACGATGATGATCTTCATGGACCCGCCGGATCACACGCATTACCGCAAGCTCGTCAGCCGCGCGTTCACCCCGCGGCGCATGTCGGAGCTCGAGCCGCGGATCCGTTCCCTCTCGGCCGGTTTCCTCGACGAGTTCGCCGGCGAGGCGAGCGAGTTCGACTTCGTCGCCGATTTCGGGGCGCGGCTTCCGGTCATGGTGATCTCGGCGCTGCTCGGCGCGCCCGAGGAGGACGAGGCGCAGCTCCGCGAATGGTCCGACGCGACGCTCCACATCGAGCCCGGCGAGATCATGGGCGAGAACACGCAGGGGGTCTTCACCGCTCTTCACGAGTACTGGCAGGCGCACATCGACGACCGGCGCCGCCAACCTCGTGACGACATCCTGAGCGAGCTGATGACCGCCGAGCTCACCGACGAGGACGGCACTTCGCGCTATCTCACCGACGCCGAGATCCACGGCTTCATGGGGCTCATCTCGGGCGCGGGCAATGAGACGGTCGCGCGGTTCCTCGGCTGGTCGGCGATCGGGCTCGAGCAGTTCACGTCCGAACGCGACAAGCTCGTCGCGAATCCCGCGCTGCTGCCGAACGCGGTCGAGGAGATCCTGCGCTGGGAGGCGCCGTCGGCGATCCAGGGTCGGTGGGTCACGAAGCGGGTGCAGGTCCGCGACACCGTGTTCGAGCCGGGCACCAAGGTCGCGCTGCTCACCGGCTCGGCCGATCGCGACGAGCGCGTTTTCCCCGATCCCGACCGGATCATCGTCGAACGCGATCTCAGCCGGCACGTCGCGTTCGGGTACGGGATCCACTTCTGCCTCGGCGCGGCGCTGGCCCGGTTGGAAGGCCGCATCGCGCTCGAAGAGGCGCTGAAGCGGTTCCCGGCGTGGGAGGTCGACCACGAGCGCTGCGAGATGGTGCACACGAGCACCGTTCGCGGCTACGCCAAGGTGCCGATCCGCGTCTGACTCGGCGGCGGCTCAGATGTCGCCGCGGTGATGCAACAACTCGTGGTCGGTGTGGATCGCGATCCATTCGACGGTCCGGGCCGCGGGTTGCGGATAGTTGTAGATCCCGGTTCGCATCCATCCCGCGTCGTCCAGACCTTCGAGGACCGAAACGAAGTCGTCGGCTGCGGCTTGGAGCTCGGCCGCCACCTGTTGCGGATCCTGCTCGTCGTAACGATCCTCGATCGCGCGCTCGTCCCGGCGCATCGGCGCGAAGGCGGGCTCGTCCTCGCGCTGCGCGAGCAGCACGCGTTCGGTCTGCACCCGCAACACGTCGCGGACGTGGCACGCGTACTCGAGGGGCGACCACACGATCGGTTCCGGTCGCGTGCGTACGGTGGACGGCTCGATCCGGGCGAACTTTTCGAGAAACGCGCCGACGTCGGAACGCAACCACGGCACGATCTCGCTGCGTCCGACCGAGTAGGAGAAACCGCACGTACACACGTCGCCGTCGATTGCGCCGTAACCCACGAAGTCGAACAGACGGCCCGTGGCGTCGAACGCGTGTGGTTCACCGGCAAGGCGGTGCACGCCGACTGCGAACATCGTGCCCTCGGGCGCGTGGAAGCCGACCTCGTCGAACCCGTTGGCACTGAAGCGCTGCCGTACTGCCGGTGTGGCGTCGGGCCGACGGCGGTGCCGGGTCCAGACGACGGTCGCGCCGGTGGCGCACAACGTGGGCAACTCGTCGATCGTGTGCATCATGTCGGCGTCGGTGATGTTGCCGAACACGCCGCACACGAGGACGATGCCGGCCGGCACCGCGCCCGTGTACGACGACATCGCTCCCGCGTCGGCGCACAGGACTTCGATGCCGTGCGGTGCATTCGAACGGGCGACGGCCGCGAGCTCGGGGTCGAGCTCGACGAGCCGGCCGTGCACGTCGCTGCGCCGCGGATGCGACGCGAGCACGCCGAGGATGTCGCGACCCTCGCCCGCGCACATGCTCACGACGGCGACGGGTCCCGGTGGCGCGGCGTCGAGCGCGGCCGCGATGCACCGCTGCACGACGGCCAGCCGCCGCGCGAGCGGGCTGTCGGCCTGGTCGTACGCCCGGTGCCACTCGTGCCAGTCGTGCGTCATCGCACCGCATCCTTGCAGGGCGGCCACACTGAGTCGCACGACTTCTGACCCCTCAATGCACCAGGGATGCACTCAAGGGCCCGGAGTGGTCGCACCCAGCCCGAGCCCGCACATTTTGGTCCCGTGCATGTCTCTCTGCGCGATCGCAGGGACCGATGTCGACGATCGCGCAGGTGAGCGCCGCTTAGGCCAGAATCCCTCGCATGACTTACCGCGTCGTACAGTGGGCCACCGGACTCGTCGGCAAGGAGGCGATCAAGGGGGTGCTCGCTCACCCCGAGCTCGAGCTCGTCGGCTGCTGGGTGCACAGTGCCGACAAGGTGGGCCGGGACGTCGGCGAGATCTGCGATCTCGATCCGATCGGCGTGAAGGCGACCGGGAGCATCGACGACATCTGCGCGCTCGATGCCGACGCGGTCGTGTACGCGCCGGTGCTCGCCAGCACCCGGGACGTCGTCCGGTTGCTCGAATCGGGCAAGAACGTCGTGACGCCGGTCGGCTGGATCTATCCCGGTGACACGCCGGGCGTCGCCGCGCTCCAGGCCGCGTGCCTCACCGGCAAGACCACACTGCACGGAACCGGCATCAACCCCGGCGGCATCACCGAGCGGTTCCCACTGATGCTGTCGGCGTTGTGCCGCGACATCCGGCATGTGCGCGCCGAGGAGTTCTCCGACATCCGCAACTACCCAACCGACATGGTGGTGCGCGAGGTGATGTTGTTCGGCAAGGAACCCGACGTGGCGGTGAAGAGCCCGATGATCGAGATCCTCGGCCACGGGTTCATGCAGTCGATCGACATGGTCGCCGGCGAGCTCGGATGGAAGCTCGACCCCGAGAAGGTCTCGAAGCACGAGATGGCGGTGGCGACAAAGGATCTCGACACGCCGGTCGGCGTCATCGAGAAGGGAACGGTTGCGGCGCAACGGTTCACGTGGCAGGGCACCGTCGACGGCGAGCCGGTGATGACCGTGCGCGTGAACTGGTTGATGGGCTCGGAGCACCTCGATCCACCCTGGCAGCTCGGCGAACAGCGCTTCGAGGTCGCCTTCGACGCCGAGCCGCCCGTCGCGTGCACGTTCCACGGCCTGCACCCGCCGGTCATCGGCGAGAACCCCGAGATCGGCCTGATACCGCCCGCGCAGCACTGCGTGAACGCGATCCCGTACGTCGTGCGGGCCGAACCCGGCATCAAGACGTACCTCGACCTCCCACTCCTCGCGGGCCGCGCCACC